>OIYY01000064.1_pt1 | contig 78344 bp, 61 predicted proteins | sample 1588341 | NCBI WGS metagenome assembly OIYY01 (sample SAMN03283287) | human gut metagenome | biome: human-associated habitat; material: feces | host: Homo sapiens | place: Peru | collected 2012
CGTCATCATTGTGATTATCCACTTTTTCTTGTGCATACTTTTCTACTAATAATTTGTCAATAAAATCTTTTGCGCCAATTGCCATAATGTTTCTCTCCCATATTCTCTTGTTTATATCTTATGTATATATAAAGTATTTATTTTTTGAAAAATTGCCTTTTATGAATCGAAGTGTAAAGGAATGTTACGAAATCGTATTAAAAACGTTATAAAGTTTTATAAATGTGGTACATGAAAAATATACATTGTATAATTAAAGACATAAGGATATGTAATGCTTAAGATGAGAGGCTTTAGCGTAAAAGGTATAAATAAAAACCCGCTGAACTTACTCAAACTCTCTGAAATTCTGCATTTCGGGGGACTAAAAGCCTGCTCTGGTGGGTATTTTATGACTAAACTTTCCGTATATAAATTTAATTACCCTGCACCCGAAAATCTAAGTTTCGCATCACGAAGTGCTGTTCAATTTGATTTTTTACCCTCTCCCACAAGGGGCACTACTGTCCAAATAAAATTTTGATACAATAAAAATAGTTATCAAAAGGCTGGATTTCTCGTATTATAATACACTTCCAAACTTGTATTTAATACTACAGGCTTGGACGTGAAGTGTAAAAATCGCACCTCAAAATGACGCCAAGTCGATAGTTTCACTTTTCGTCATTCTGAGAAACTGTGTTTCGAAGAATCCAGCTTTTTATTATCTTTTATCTTTTGTCTTGATATTATTTAAGATTTTTATGACGAAGGTTATTACGAAATCCTAACACTGTAACTTGAAATTTTTACCGAATAGTAGTGCTCGTGGAGAGGGTTTGCGCAATTGTGCTTGCAGAACGCATTTCTGCAATTCCTCAACCGGAGTATTTTTTATTTTCCCTTGTTTATGCTATGATTATTGTAATTGGAGAGGATTATTATGATAAATTTTTTATTAAAACTATTAGGTGACCCGAACGAAAAAAAAGTAAAAAAAATATTAGGAATTATAGACCATATAAATGCTTTAGAACCTGAATTTGAAAAGCTTTCAGATGAAGAACTAAGAGGAAAAACTGCTGAATTTAAGAAGATTTTGGACGCTCGTCCAACTTCTGACAATGAAAAAGCAGATAAGATTTTAGAAAAAGAAGCGTTGGATAAAATTTTACCTGAAGCTTTTGCGGTTGTAAGAGAAGCGGGTAAGCGTGTTTTAAATATGCGTCACTTTGATGTTCAGTTAATTGGTGCGTATTTCTTGCATAACGGTCATATTGCCGAAATGAGAACCGGTGAAGGTAAAACTCTTGTGGCAACTCTTGCGGCTTATTTGAACGCACTTACAGGAAAAGGTGTTCACGTTGTAACAGTAAACGATTACCTTGCAAAACGTGACAGTGAATGGATGGGTAAGATTTACAAGTTCTTAGGGTTATCGGTTGGTGTGATTCTTTCTAATCAGCACGATGCAGACGAATTTAATCGCAAGCGTGCTGCTTACAATTGTGATATCACTTACGGTACAAATAACGAATTCGGCTTTGACTATTTGCGTGACAATATGGCAGCTTCTAAAGATATGCTTGTTCAAAGACCTTTTAACTACGCGATTATCGATGAAGTAGACAGTATTTTAATTGACGAAGCAAGAACTCCTCTTATCATTAGCGGACGTGTTGAAAAATCTGCCGATACATATACTTTAATGGCAAAAGTTGCACCACAATTAGAAAAGAATACAGATTATGAAGTTGACGAAAAGAATAAAAACGTTATTCTAACTGAAGATGGTATTGATAAGGCGCAAGAAATTATCGGTTGCAAAGATTTGTTTGATATAAATAATCAATACGCGCACGATTTATTAAACGCACTAAAAGCAAAAGAATTATTTACTCGTGATACAGATTACGTCGTAAAAGACGGCGAAATCATGATTGTTGATGAGTTTACGGGACGTTTAATGCCTGGTAGACGTTGGTCAGACGGCTTACACCAAGCAATTGAGGCTAAAGAAGGCGTAGAAATACAAGACGAAACTCAAACTTTAGCAAGTATAACTTTCCAAAACTTATTCAGACTTTATCCTAAATTATCAGGTATGACAGGTACTGCAATGACAGAAGAAGCCGAATTTGGTAAAATTTACAATTTGGAAGTAACTGTTATTCCTACAAACAAGCCTGATATCAGAATAAATTATCCTGATGTTATTTATAAAACCGAAAAAGCAAAATATGATGCAGTTGTTGAGGATATTATTGAACAAAATAAACTTGGTCGTCCTGTTTTGGTTGGTACGGTTAGTATTGAAAAATCTGAATATATTTCAGCACTTTTAAATAAAAAAGGTGTTAAACACAATGTATTAAACGCTAAACAGCACGAACGCGAAGCTTACATTATCGCTCAAGCTGGTCGTGTAGGTGCGGTTACAATCGCAACAAACATGGCGGGTCGTGGTACAGATATTCTATTAGGTGGTAACGCCGAATTTTTAGCAAAAGAAGAATTAGAAAAACGAGGAATATCTCCTGAAGATGAAAGCTACGAAGCATTGAAAGACGAAGCGCTCGCTAACGCCCGCGCCATTACTGAAAAAGAACACGCAAAGGTAATTGAATTAGGCGGACTTCACGTAATCGGTACAGAACGACACGAGTCACGAAGAATTGACAACCAGTTAAGAGGTCGTGCAGCTCGTCAAGGCGATCCTGGTTCTACAAGATTTTTCTTATCTTTGGAAGATAATCTAATGAGAATTTTTGGCGGTGATAAGATTACAGGCTTAATGAATATGCTTAATGTAGAAGAAAATATGGCGATTGAATCTTCTTTGATTACTCGTCAAATTCAATCTGCTCAAAAGAAAGTTGAAACTTATCACTTTGATATTCGTAAAAACGTGCTTCAATATGACGATGTTATGAATATTCAAAGAGAAAAATTCTATGCTCAAAGACGTAAAGTATTGGAAGGCAAAGATTTGAGAAGTGATATTGAATTTATGATTGATAAAGAAGTTGACAGACTTTTAAAAAGCTATATCACTCCGGAGATGAATCCTGAAGAATATATCCAAGAGGATTTGGAAACTCTTATAAAAGAATTACATGCAACAATTCCGCAAATGTCTTATATTACAATGGATGATATTAAAGGTCAAAGATTTAATAGAATTTACGATTCTTTAAAAGAAGCTGCTCAAAAAGCTTATAAAGAACATGAAGAAGAAATTATAGGATTTTATAATTCAATTTCTGAACAGTATGACCCTTCTTTTGTGAAACAAGAATTATTCTCATCTGACAATATCATGCGCTCTTTAGAAAGAGATATCCTTTTGAGAGTTGTTGATAATCAATGGATTGACCACTTGCACAATATTGATATGCTGAAAGACGGTATTGGTTTGCGTGCTTACGGTCAAAAAGATCCATTGATTGAATATAAAAAAGAAGCTTACGATTTGTTCAACAAAATGATGTTTGAAATTCAAAGTAACACTGTTAGATATTTATTCCGTGCAAAATTTGGAATTCAGTTTGTATCAGATGACGGTGTAGAAGTTATAGAAGGGTAGTTTACCTACTCTTCTCTTGTCATAGAAAGTAATATTTCTTGCGGAATATACGTATTTTTTACCCCTGAATCCGTATTTGCCATAAAGAATTCGACCGTTTCACCAAAATCAATACCGAGTTTTTCAAACGGAATACAAACATCAATAACATCGTTATATACAATTTTTATGCCATCAGGGTTATCAAGCGTCCACATGTTAGGATGTAAAACTGCGGTTAATCTTGGCGGATAAAGCGTATCTTTAACTAATGTTAGCGTAAGTTCATGTTCAAATTTTTCAAGTAAAATAGGATATGGATTATCGGTTTTACTGATTAATCTAATATATGCTCTATCATTAGTTTTACTTGCATTTCTAGTATAAATATAAAACTGATTAATTCTATCAACAAAACTGATTTCACCGGAACCTTTGTTTATATGGAGTCTAAAATAAATATTATCTTTATCGCAACCGAAATTAATTTTGTCAACATTTTTGTTTTCTCTAAAAACAGGACCGTCAATCATGCTGATTGTACCTGAATTATACCAATCATCAGAGCTTTTATTTAAACCGTCCATTTGCGGTGTAATGTGACGTTTCGGATGCTTAAATGGTACATCAAGTGTTGTGATAAGAGTTTTGTCCAAATAATCAGGATACTTTAAGCCCAAAATTAAATAAACATTTTTTAAGCGTTCTCTGAACATATAGTCGAAAATAAAATCTTGACCTGAATTGTTCGGTTCACCATACCACCAAAACCAATCACTGCCTTCTGCAATAAGCAATTCTCGTTTTGCAAGTTTGATTTGTGGATGGTTTTTATTTCCCTTAACAAAATTATCAAAATCATCTTTTGTTTGTTTTAAATAAGCCCAAGCCTTATTCTTTTCTGGTTCACCAATCCAATATTGGAAAGTTTTGTCAATCCAAGAACCTGAAAAAATTTTCTTCAAAGTTTTTTTGTGTTTATCATTTTCGATATAATCACTGATAAGTACCGTTTCAAGGCTTTCATCATTTTCTATAAGCGAATAAATATTTTCTAAAAATTCGATACCGTCGTTTTGATAATTTTCCCAACAATTTTCACAGTCGGAAGCAATTGTTAAAAGATGGGTCTTATCAGGAGATACAAGAAGTTTATTTTGTATCATTTTAATTTTTTCGTACAAATCGCCGGCAGCCATTTTCGGGTTTATGCCTGCGTATTCAAAGTTTATCAGATTTGGAATTGACCTATCTCTGAAAATAATATCTATGCTATTTTCTTTTGTTTGATATTCATAAACTTTCAACAAATGATAAGGATCGTTTAAATTACCTTTAAAATCCCTGATAAAATCAAAGTTTATAGAATTTGCAAGAACTCCTTCATCGGAAATCGTCCATTTTACGCCCGCTTTAGATAATAAGCCAAGAGTTTTTGGACCTAAACATAGTTCAGGTGGCCACATTCCTTTTGGACGCACGCCAAAAATTTCTTCTATTCTATCTAATGCACTTTTGATTTGATACTTAGCGTCATCAAGCATTCCTAAATTAGCAGGCAGACCTTCTGTTGTTAAAACTGATTTTACGGAAGCTTTGACATCAATTAAAATTGGTAAAATAGCATGATAATAAGGACTTGTCGAAAGTTCTATTCTGCCTTCTTTTATATATTTCTTATAAGTTGGAATAATTTCTCTGATAATTGCTTTTTGAATTGATAAAATTTCAATTCTGTCTTCTTGAGTATAGTTATATTGCTTTTCCCACAACTCTTCTAAGCGAGGATAGCGCGCAAAATGAACAGGGTCAATCCACACGAGATTGAATAAAGCCATCAAATCTGAAAGTTCTTGTGCGCTAAAATCTTCTAATGTCGCAACATCTTTAGAAAAACGCTTTTGGTATAAATTTTTGTAGTTTTCACTACGATAAATCATTGTTTCGAATTTTGAACTGAAGAAGTTATTTAAAATAAACGCTTTTTCTTCGTCCGTCAAACGCTCGGTGTCAGATGCCGTTAATTCAGAATGAATGTCGTGGTACCCTTGTTCTGTATAATCAAGAATAGCATCCAAAAGCGCAGGAACAATGTTAAAATTTAATTTCAGTTTAGGAAACTTTTCTAAAAATAATACCATGTCCAGATAGTCTTTTACTGCATGTAACCTAACCCAAGGCATCAAATATGTGCCTTCCAACTCGTAAACCGGTTGATGCATGTGCCAATAAACGGCAAGAGAAAGTTTCTGCTTATTTTTCATAACTAGAGTATACTAAAAATTTACAAGCTTCGCAAGGATAAGTTACAGGTAAAATTTATATTTTGGGCATTATTAATTTTTCGGTCGGTAGACGTTAGTCTACCTTTAACATATTTTCTGTATCACCCTCATCAGAGCTCCGCTCAGCTTCTCCCCTCAAGGGCGAAGCCATAAATAAGTTGATTTAACGCAAGTAACGGCTTCTCCTTTTGAGGGGAGAAGCTGAACGGAGCTGATATAAAGAAAACTTAATAATATTTTTCAAAACATATTCAATTGAATGAGTTCAAGAAGTAATCGCAACACTAAGTTCTCAAAAATAAATTTTTAAAACAAAGAAATGTTCAAGATTTTATTCTAAAATATTTGAAATATGGTTATTCACCAGCAATAATCAGTCATTTATTAGAAGAACGTTTTGCACACAAAATTTCACATGAAACTCTTTACATATACATTTATTCTCCTAAAAAACATTTATTTTAATATTTTTTACGCGGAAAAATAGTTAGAATACATAGAAAAAAGAAATACGAAAGAAATCAATATATTAAATTAGGGAAAAATAACATACCAAATCGTATAGCTTCAAAATTTTTAGCTTATGGAAATTTATAAAACAAGTAAGGAGGATAATCTTTTTTTGTAATTGTCACGAGGAATAATTTTGTTTCTCGTGACAATTCTGTTATGATTCTGTAAAACTCTCCCTTTTTGTGTTAAAATTGTTGTATGAATAGACCTGAATTATTGATGCCGGCAGGCAATGTTGAAAAATTAAAATATGCGATTAAATACGGAGCTGATGCCGTATACTTGGGAGTTGTAGATTTTAGCTTAAGAGCGATGAGAAAAGGTGAACTTATTACTTTAGAAAACCTTAAAACTGCTATTTCTACCGCGCAACAAATGGGCGCAAAAGCTTATTTGACATTGAATATATTTGGCTTTAATAGCGATATAAAAGCTTTAGAGCAATCTATGGATGTAATTGCGGATTCAAATCCCGATGCACTTATTATAAGTGATGTTGGAATTATGAGATTAGCAAAAAAATATATGCCAAATACTGATATTCATGTAAGCACACAAGCAAATATTCTTAATTATGAAGCTGTGCGTTTTTGGCAAGATATGGGCGCAACTCGTGCAATTTTAGCGAGAGAACTTCCTATAAAAGATGTTGCTGAAATTAAGCAAAGAGTTCCTGAGATGGAATTGGAATGTTTTATCCATGGCGCGCAATGTGTGTCATTTTCGGGCAGATGCTTGTTGAGTGATTATATGACAAATGGCGAAAGAAAAGCCAACTCCGGCAATTGTTCTCAACCTTGCAGGTGGAGTTACAAACTTGTTGAAGAAACTCGCCCGGGGCAGTATTATGAAATCGAAGAAAACGAAAAAGGCACTCATATTTTAAGTACGAAAGATTTGTGCCTCGTAAAACATTTAAAAGATATGATAGATGCGGGCATTGATTCATTTAAGGTTGAAGGCAGAACAAAGAGTCTTTATTATGTTTCAGCAGTAGCCAAAGCTTATAGAGAAGCAATAGACACTGTTCTTAAAAATCCAAACGCAGATATGCAGCCTTATTATGATGAACTTTTAAAAGTCGGTAATAGAGGCTATACAACAGGATTTTATCTTGGTGAAGGCTATCCGAAAGACGGATATAGCTATGATATTTCAAAAGGTCTTGCTGGTGCCGATTTTCTGTGTGAATTTTGGGGCAGAGAAGGCGATTACTACAAGATAAAAACAAAAAATAAATTCAATAAAAATGAAGATATTGAAGTTATTTCACCTGAAGAAAAATTTGTTACACAAGTTACAGAAATTAAGAATATGAAGGGTGAAGAACTGGAACTTGCAAATACAAATGATGAGCTTTTGGTTAAATTAACAAATGCGCCGAAGGATGCGGAGTTTGCGTTGGCTAGGACGGTTGGGATAAAGAGAGTGTAGTTTATTTGCACCTCTTGCCCGAAAATCTAAGCTTCGAGCTTTAAATTGCTCTTAACTTTGATTTTCTACCCTCTCCTGCAAGGGGCGAGGGATGCTGATTGTAGGTTGGGGTTTCACCCCAACAAAAACAAATACGGAATACAAAAATGTTATTAAAACCTGATTATAATTTAAAAAATATATATGAAATTAATTTTGAAGAACTGAAGCAACAAGGCATAAAATGTGTTATGTTTGATTTGGACAGTACAGTTATGGTGTCTAAATCCGCTGATTTTTTGCCTGAAACAGTCGAATGGTTTAATTCGTTTTTGAAAGATTTTGAAGTTGCGATTATTTCTAATAATAAGAGTGAAGAATATATTGCAAATGCTTCTAAAATTGCTCCTTGCAGAGTTATTGGCAAAGCAAACAAGCCAAACCCTAAAATTATGGGTGAATATTTGAAATCTGTAGGCGTTGAACCTAAAAATGCGGTTATGGTTGGTGATAGACCTTTGACTGATATTTTGGCAGGTAAATTGTTAGGTTGCAAAACAATTTTAGTGGGTTCAATTAATCCGAAAGAAAATTTGCCGACAAAGTTTGTAAGAGCTTTGGAAAGAAGTACGATTAGAAGGTGAAAATTTTAAAAGAAATCACTATGCGAACCAGTTGTTAGTAACAATATTATCAATTCTTCGTTTATTATTTCTTGTAGGTAGTTCAATGCCTCGTTGCAGAAGTTATATCTTCCATGCTTACTTTATTGCAAAGTTTGTTATTGTTGAGACTGTTGCCACTTATATGTTTTATTTAATAATCTTGGTTTCTTTATTAATTCCGCCCATAATTCAGCATTGCTACTTGGTGCTATTGCCTGATATCCCAATTCAAAATCTTTATAAGAATAACTTGAAACAGGTTTACCCTCTTTGTCGTATGTCATTCCTGCTTTTACTGCTATTGTGTTATTTGAATAATCTATAATATATTGAGATAAACCATATTCAATTTTTTTATTAGTTGCTTTTTCTAAATCTTTATATATACCATTTCCCTCGTATTTTGTCCAGAAAATACGTTTATTATGATTCATATAACCATAATTATCTACATAAATTTTAATACTGTCTTTGTCTATAAAGTTGTTATCATCTACTTGTACCCATGAAGCACCAAAGCAAAATGTAACAGTAATATTTAATATAATCAATAATGAGATAATAAACTTTTTCATATTCACTCCTTTTACGTATTAATATTATCATAAATACGTAAAAACTGTATTTTATGTAGCTTTATTCAGTTTTTAACTGAAACTTAATGACATTGGATGCGGTAATACTTTTACCGCTAGGCAGTGATAGTATATATTATGCAACATTATCAGATAACAAATTCGAAACTCGTTAACTCTATGGTACATTAATCTTCCTTTAAAATATCGTTCATCATATCATCAACAGAACTATATGCTTTGGACAATCCAATCCCTTTATTTGCATCTTCAATAACTTTTTTGGTTTCTTTGTTATAGTCATTAATAGAAAGTGCAAATGGGATTCCTTGTTCTCTGACGGCTGCTTTAATAAACATTGTGATTGCAGTAGACATATTAAAACCAAGTTCATTGCATAAGTTGTCAAAGTTTTGTTTTAGTTCACTATTTAATCTTATACTAATATTTGCTTGTGTCATTTTTTTACCTCGCTAATGTTCATACAATGTATTATCATTGCAACGTATTTGCAAGATGGTTTCAATTTTATTCTTCCAATCCGCCGATATCTCTAGAAAGTTTGTTTAAAATGTTTTCAATAGAATCTTTATTTAGCAAAGTTGATTGAACAGCAGAATTAACCAGTGTATTGATTTCTTTTTGACCGCGTTTTTGTTTCAATTGTGGTGTAATTTTATTAATTTGTCTTGCACTTATGGAACGCGCTTTAGCTTCTAATGTAGAGTCATCATTATAAAAATTATCTTTTAATGCGTTAGAATTTGTTGCGATAACGTTTGTCATTTTTGCAAGTTCTAATTGATTTTGTTCGTTTGTTAAGTATAAACAAAAATCCAACGCCTCTTTTTTGTGTTTTGCTCTAAGAGGGATAACAAAATTCATCACTGAAAAATCATTTTGACCAACAGGGCCTTTAATTTGTTCGGTTACATCGGTTTGTTCATAAATTGATGGTGCGTTTTCTTTAATCATTGTTAAGAAATTTGCGCCGCCTTGATAAAACACAATTTTTCCTGCCATATATTGTTCAAGAGCTTCTCTGTGAGTAAAAGTAATGCTTTCTGGCGGAATTAAGTTTTTTTGATAAAGGGATTTAAACATTTCAAAAACTTTTTGCGCTTGCGGATAGTCTTCAGCATCCGCTATTCCGTATTTGTTTAAGATTTTAACCATTGTATCATTTTCGGTAATAGTTGGCAGATAAGCGTATGCGCCTGTGTTTTCTTTAACTTTTTCGGAAATTGCAGAAAGTTCTTTGTATGTTTTAGGTAGTCTTATAATTCCTGATTGTTGGAACAAATCTTTGTTATAGATTGTAATTGCGCTTGTTGCGTACCAAGGAATTGAATAAAGCTTGTCGTTGTATTTTAATGCTTTGATTATTTCGGGATTAAAATCAGAAACCGCTGTTTCGTCGATTTCTTCTAAAGTTCCTTTTTGTGCTAAAAGTGCTGAAAAATCAGGGTTAAGGTTAATTAAATCAGGCGGATTGTCTGTCATAACGGCAGCTAGTGTTCTTTTTTCACCTTCTGAAAATGGTACATCAACCCATTTAATTTGGATGTTTGGATGGTTTTGTTCGTATGAGCGAATTATTTTATACATATAATCCGAAAAATCGCCCATCTGAAGCGTCCAAAGTGTCACGACTTTTTGCTCGTTTTCTTTATGAATAGAGCAGGCGGTTAAGCCGAGAATTGATAGTGTTATTATTAGTAATGCGAAAAGTTTTTTCATTGTATAGACACCTCACCCTAGCCCTCTCCTGTAAGGCGAGGGAATGACCAAGACTTGTTAACTTTTAATCTCCGTATTCAAATTTAAATCAATATATTTAAACGTATTCAACAAAATTCCGGGCGGAAAATTGTAAACATTGTTGCAAGGTGTGATTTTTAAGATTGAATTAGCACTGTCGACGCTTGCAACTGTCGCTAAATATTTGTTTCTATTTACCGTGAAAATTATATATCCGTTTGCAGTCTGAATTTCGTCAACTGTAAATCTGTTTGCGGATAGTGATGCAAGAGTCAGATAAAAAAGTTTTTCTTTGTTTACAGCAAAAATCTTTGTGCAGTTCTGAAACATGATGTTTTGCGGAACTGTAATCGGCGGTGTCGGATTTGCAGGTCTCGGTTGTTCAACTGCAAATGCCGTTGGAATTAATAACAAAGCTAAAAACAATATAACTTTTTTCATCTTTTCTCCTCACAAATCAAGTTTAACATAAGTTGTAGTGGACTAACTCATACATAAACAGTATTAATTATTGAAAAAATATGATATAATTGATTTCAAGAGGGAAAATGGAAGAAATTTTTGAAGCTGAGAAACTAAATTGTATTAGAAATGAAATGACACACCTGTGGGGTTCAATATTCGCAACATCAGGTGGAGTCATAGCGTTGGTCTTAAGTGAATTCAATATATTAAAATTATTTTTTATAATATTTGGGACACTGTTATCATTAGTAATGATTAATGCTTATTTTATCAGAAGGACAGAAGTTATGAATATTCTTAAAAATTTGAAACAAACTTCTAAGAAAGAATATTCGGAGGTATAAAATGGATACACATGTTTTTATAGAATGGTTTGTTGTGTTAGCATATATTGGAATGGGTATTTTTGCTGTATATAAATACACAAAACAAAATCACGATTATAAGTGGTAGAATCAATTTTCAATAGGTGATGTTTAGGGTGCATTAAAAATGTAGGTTGGGGTTTCACCCCAACAAAAACTAAAATAACAATATAATAGTTTTTAAAAAGCTGGATTGCTTCAGGCTAAACGCCTTCGCAATGATGACACGCTTGAAAATCACACGCCAGGTTATTGCGAGGAGCGACGTGGCAATCCATAAAAAACTCTTCTGAACGGAGAGGGAATGACCAAGGCTTAATTACTTGAAAATTTTATAAACAAACCAAACAGCATAGGGTGGGAAAAGCGGAGCGGTTCCCACAGAAAAAATCAAACGGAGAAAGTACATGTTACAAGAGGCAACAAGAGCAATAAATTCAGCATTCAACAACAGTTTTATAAAAAAATTGAGCCAATATCTTCACGACTGTGTTCGTGAAGAGGTTAAGAGTTCAACTTTCAGAAACTTAAAGGCCGATAAAGATAATAAATGGATATTTTTAGATGGTGAAGATACCTTATTTACGCAAGGACTTGAATATTTACGTTTAGAGGGTTCTGATTCTAAATTAACAGAACTTATGATTCAATCCGAAACAAGCCAAAAAGATAAATATTTAATTTACGGCTATTTGTTTTTGGTTGGTAAATCTAAAACCGGAAAACGCAACGAATTTTTGACTCCGCTTTTGTATGCGCCTTGTAAGCTTGAACGTAACGGTGTAAACATCAATTGTATGTTGACTGATGAATTTTTGTCGCTTAATACAGGTGCTTTGACTGCATTGATGAAAAAATCCGATGACGAAGATGAAACAGAACAGCTTTTAGAAGGTTTACTCGACGTAGTGCCGACTGTTCCTATTACACAAGAAAAAATGGATATCTTCTTAACGACTTTGAAGTCTATTGTTCCTGATATTGACGTGTCTTTGAATCCAGAAAACATGGTTAAAGAAGATAATATTACAAAAGATTTTTATAATGAAAAAGTTACCTCAGAAAACATTGATGAAATAATTGAAGAGGAAGAAAATAATAAAAAATCGCAAATTAAATTGGATAAAATCAGTTTGACTAAGCAGTGCGCAATTATTTTGACAAAGCGTCCGTCTGTTACGGCAGGTGTTTTGCACGAACTTACTCAAATAGCTGAAAAACCTAGTGGTGTTTATCGTGAAACAGTTTTGAATTTGATTAATGAAGAGTATACTCAATCAAAACCTACTGATACTCAGCAAAAAACACTTGCAGACTTTTTTCCTGTGACACCTTTGTCTTTATCAGACGCGCAATTGAACGTTGTTAAAAATGTTGAAAACGCAAAATTAGTGTCAGTTTTCGGACCTCCGGGGACCGGTAAATCTCAAACAATTGTAAATCTTGCGGCGCATTTAATTGCTAACGGCAAAACTGTTCTTGTAGCTTCAAGAATGGATAAGGCTGTTGACGTTGTAGCTGAACGTTTGAATGATTTAGGCGCACCATTTTTAGCTTTGAGAGCAGGACGTTTGAATTATCAAAGAGAATTGAGTATGCAACTTCAAGATTTACTTGCAAACAAAGTAGATTTAGATGAAGGTACTGAAAGTTCTATTCTTTGTGATGTTTCAGATATGGAAAAACTTCTGAAAACAATTGCTGATATGGAAAAGAAATCAGAACGCATAATTAAATTGGAAAATGAATGGACGAATTTGGATAATGAAATTGCTTTAGAAAAACCAATGCATTCAAATCCGCAATTCATTAAAAATATTTTAAAAGAAGATGAGATTAAGCTTGTTGAAAATTGTATAAATTCTTTAAGTCAAAACCTTGAAAAATCAGGTTTCTTTAGTGGTTTAAAAAACATGTCTGCAATCGGCAATTTGAAAAAAACTTTGAAGATTAACGGTTTTGATGTGAATAACGAAAATTTGGCTGTTTTAAGTAATGAATTAGAGTTTGCAAAATTAATTTGCAATGCTCGTAAAATCGAAACCGAAATTCAGACAATCGGAAATATTCATGTACTTTCTGAACAAATAAGAAATCTGAAACGTAAACAAAAAAAACTTGCGATTGATATTCTTAAAACTAAACGCAGACAAGCTTTGAAGGGGTTAATGCAAGACCCTGTTAAGCGTCAAAGACTTTTTGTACATTCAAAATCTTTGGTTGAAAAGAAAAAGAATTTACAAAACAGACTTCTTGAAACAGAAGATTTTAAACCGCTTTTGGAAGCTTTTCCTTGCTGGTGTGTTACAACTTACGCTGTGTCAGGTTCTTTGCCGATGAAACCGGGGCTATTTGACGTAGTTATTATTGACGAAGCTTCTCAATGTGATATTGCAAGCTGTTTTCCAATTTTATACAGAGCGAAAAAGGCTGTGGTTGTAGGTGATGATAAACAATTACCGCACTTGTCATTCTTGGAGAAGGCTAAAGAACAATCATTTTTATCTCAATATGGAATTAACGATAGATATCAGTTAATGTGGCGTTTTAGAACTAATTCAATGTTTGATTTGGCAAATTATTATTCAATGCACCCTGTGCTTTTGGACGAACATTTTAGAAGTTTGCCGCCTATTATTAATTTCTCAAACAAAGAGTTTTATGGTGGCAGAATTAAGGTTATGCGCAGAAACGATAATTCTAAGAAAGTTCTTGAAACGGTTGTTGTTCCTGAAGGCAAGGTTGATTTTGATGCAACAAGAAATTTACCTGAAATAGAAGCCTTGGTAAAACGTTTGCATGAAATTGTGGTTGAAGATGAGCGCAAAAACCCTGATAATCCTGTTTCAATAGGTATTATTTCACCGTTTAGGGCGCAGGTTGAACAGTTGAAAATTTCAGTTGCAAAAGTGCTTTCTGAACACATGATGGAAAAACACCAAATTGAAATCGGTACAGCGCATACTTTTCAAGGTGATGAACGTGATATAATTTTGACTTCTTGGGCTTATGCAAACAATAGTTTTCCGCAAAGTTTGATTTTCTTGCAAAAACCAAATTTGTTCAATGTTGCTATTACAAGAGCAAGATATCAAATGATTAATTTTATTTCAAAAGATCCGAGAGAATTACCGGAAGGACTTTTGAGAAGTTATTTAGGTTTTGTTCAAGAGTATGAAGATAGATATGCGCTTTCAAAATCTGATGATTTCGATGAAAATATTTATAAAAATGCGTTTGAAAAAGAAGTTGCTCAAGCATTTAGAGATTTAGGACATGAGGTTACTTGCGGTGTTGATATTGCAGGTTTGAGCGCAGATTTGGTTGTTGATAACAAATTTGTAATCGAGTGTGATGGTGTTGAAGATAAGACGCCTTGCAAAGTTACAAATATGAAAAAGCAAGCGATTATTGAACGTTCAGGCTTGAAAGTTTCAAGAATTTCAAAACGAGAATGGCAGTATTCGCCAAAAGCTTGTGTGGATAGAATTATTAATTCTAATGTTTAGGTGCAGAAATAATTTGCAATGACGACCGGCTTGTAAGTTATGCTTCCAGTTATTGCGAGGAATAACAGCTCATTTGGCAGTCTTGCGCGCAGTTTTTGCGAGAACTGGCGATTGTTTTTAGTGACGGGTTAAATAATAAAAGTAAAAAAAAGAACCGCTCATTGAGCGGTTCTTTTTTGATTAACCTCTGATTCCTAATTCTTTAATTAGGCTTCTGTAACCTTCAAGATTTCTATCTTTCAAGAATGAAAGAAGTCTTTTTCTCTTACCAACCATCATCAAAAGACCACGTTTTGTAGCGAAGTCTTTTTTGTTAGATTTCATGTGTTCAGTAAGTTCAGAAATCTTTTTAGTCAACATTGCGATTTGTACTTCTGCAGAACCAGTATCTTTTGCATTAGCACCGAATTTTTCAATAATTTCTTGTTTGTTCTTTAAGTTCATTATTGTATTTCCTTTTGTTTGTGGTCTTTGGAAACTTGTTATCGACTACAAATTCCGCCGAACCGTGTGAGTGACATATTGGCGTAAGCACTCTACAGGATTAAATATATTACAGAAAAGTATAAAAATCAAGATTATTGCTTAATAATGTTTAATACTTTCTGTAAAAATTAATATTCTGCTTTCCAATTGTTATCAGCAACCGCACCGGTGCAAGCCCAACGGTAGTTGCTATCTGTACCATTATAGTTTGGGTTACAAGAATAGTTTTTGTAAGCAGGAGTTTTATTTTTCATTGCATTTGAACCAAATGCAAGAACTCGCCCATCCGGATATATAATAAATTCAAAACAGTCTTTTCCAATTTGGTTAGGCTTTTTAGTTCCATTTATGTCTATATCGATATATGCCCAATAATTATTCGCATCAGACTTAAATCTGCTAATAATAGTACCATCATTTAATTGATAACAACCTTGAACCTTGTAATTTGTAGAGCTACCAAGCATGACATTGTAACTACATTGACTCGCATCTAACTTTTCCATTACCATATAGTTAGACAATTTATTAAGGAAATCATCTCCGACTGTTTCGTCACTTAAATCAGTAAGATCATTATTCACCATATATTCTTGAATAGCACTGCCTAAAATACTCGAAAATCTAGCAAGTGCAGGTCCAATTTTTGCTTTTTGTGTGTTTGTAGATAGTGCAGGAGCAGTTAGTGCGGATACTATTCCGATGATACCCAGTGTTATCAAAACTTCTGCTAAAGTAAATCCAAATTTCTTCTTCATAAAAGTTCCCTTCTTTTTTGTTTGAGTTGTAATTCTCAATTTAAATACAAATATAATATCATTTTTTTTTTTTTTTAATCAACATGTATTCAGGATAATTGTAAGAAGGGGTTAATTTATTAATAATGTCAAGACAAAAGATAAAAGTTAATAAAATGCTGGATTGCTTCAGGCTAATCGCCCTCGCAATGACGGCACGCTAAAAAGTCTGACGCCCGGTCATTGCGAGGAGCAACGATTAAAATTGGCGACGAAGCAATCCATTGTATAAATACAAATTAACATATATTTTTTCAACTTAAATTTTTACAGGACAGTAGTGTCTATTAATGGAGAGAGAATACTTGTGTTTATAGAGCGACTTTAGCACATTCCCTCTCCTTGGGGGGAGGGCTAGAGAGGGGGCTGATTGGTAACATGCGTATTTAAAGCGGGATTGTTTCATTATCCAAAATTACCCATGCTGTAACATTAAATGTCATCCGCCAATGTGTTCTTTCTTTTTGCTTGCTATTAGTAGATTTTTCTTCGAGGCGGAGTTGTTAATATTAATATGATTTTGTTGTTTTTACTTAGTACCCCACAATGTATTAAAAGTCTTTTTGCCTACTTTTTTTACAGAAAAAGTAGGGCTTGAATTTTTACTTTGTTAGCAATATAACGATAGATGGTATATACAGTTTTGGGAATGTAAATAGTATGGAAATTTATTTTTTAGCATTAGGATTACTGCTATTGGGAGCTTTATTGTCCGTAGTAGTAAAAGAGCGCTTTAAATTCAAAGTTTGCTCAGTATTTTCATTGCTGTCAGCCGTTTTATTATTATTGCCGGCAGCGGCTGTAATGCTTACCGGAGTACCTCTAAGCACTACAGTTTACATGTCACCGATATTAGGTGATGTAAATTTTGTAATTGACCCATTATCAGCATTTTTCGTAATTGTTATTTCAATTATGAGCTTCTTGGGAACAGTTTATGCGAATGGTTACATGAAACCTTATTTTGATAAGGGCATGAATGTTTCATCACACTGTTTCTTCTTGATGATGTTGATTATGTCAATGACAATGGTTGTAACAGTGCAGAATGCTTTGTTCTTCCTTATCGTTTGGGAATTGATGTCATTGTCATCATTCTTCCTTGTAATATTCGAGGGTGAAAAGAAAGAAGTTATTTCTGCAGGTATTAAGTATTTGGTTTATATGCATTTGTCAGTAATATTTATTATTGCTGCATTTGTAATGTTAAACATACAGTCAAACAGTTTGAACTTTGCTGATTTTGCTCCTGCTCTTCAAGGTCGCGAACAATTTGCAAATATTGTTTTCTTCCTTGCTTTCTTGGGCTTTGGTATAAAAGCAGGTTTTGTTCCGTTTCATAATTGGTTGCCTGACGCTCACCCTGCTGCACCATCACATGTTTCAGCAATTATGTCAGGTGTAATGATTAAAACAGGTTTGTACGGAATCTTGAGAATATTATTTCTTATCGGAACACCTTCAAAGTGTATTGCATATACTGTATTTGTAGTTGCTTTGGTAACTGCTTTGTATGGTATTTTGTACGCTTTGGCTCAAAGAGATTTGAAAAAACTTTTGGCTTATTCGTCAATTGAAAATATCGGTATTATCGGCTTAGGTATCGGCTTAGGTATGATAGGCTTAGCTTATGGAAACCAACTTGTTGCAATGCTTGGTTTCGCAGGCGGTATTTTACACATTTTGAACCACTCAATTTTCAAAGAATTAATGTTCTTTGGCGCAGGTTCAGTTTATAACAGAACTCATACAAGAGATATGGAAGTTTTGGGCGGTTTGATTAAAAAAATGCCTAACACAGCTTCTTTATTCATAATTGGCGCAGCGGCTATTAGCGGTTTGCCACCATTTAACGGCTTTATCAGTGAATTTTTAATCTACTTCGGTATGTTAAAAGGTACATTGGGAAGTAATATTGCGTTGTTGATTACATTAATTTTAGCTATGGCAGGTTTGGCTATGGTTGGAACAATGGCAATGCTTTGCTTCACTAAAGCTGCAAGTATTACTTTCTTGGGACAACCAAGAAACGAAGAAATCTACAACCATGTAGAAAAAGATGTACCAAAATGCATGTGGGTTCCAATGGCATTACTTGCTGTTGCTGCTCTTGCTATTGGTATGATGCCACAAGTATTCGTAGCATTAATTATGGGACCAATTAGTATGTTTGTAAATGTATCAAACGCTGTTGTTCCAATGACTGTTTTAACAATGATGCAAATTCTTTCAATTTGTTTCTTTATCTTGGCAGTTCTAATTATTGCATTGTATGCATACAAAATGTTGGCACACAAAAAAGTTGCAGAACATACGACTTGGGGTTGCGGATATAATAGAGGCAACGCTCATGTTCAATATACAGGCGCATCTTACGTAAGCTTGTTCTTATCAACATTAAAACCTTTGTTCAAGAGAGTTACACATATTAAGAAACCTAAGGAATTATTCCCTAAGGAAGCTCATTATGAACAAGATATTGAAGACATTGAAGAAGCTTATATTGTTAAACCGCTTATCAAGTGGGATGAAAAATTACTTTCTAAATTCGAAAGAATTCAGAGCGGTAACATTCAACAATACATTGCTTACGGTTTAGCATTTCTTGTATTGACTATTGTATGTCTTGTTTGGTTTGGAGGATTAAACTAATGAATTTAATCATATTATTAATAAATATATTAGTTCTTTTAATAGCTCCATTCTTATTGATTGGCGTAATCAAAAAAACAAAAGCATTTTTCGCCGGAAGAAAAGGTGTTTGCATTTGGCAACCATTATGGGACTTCTTAAGACTTATGAAGAAGGAATTTGTAATCAGTACAACAACTTCTTGGGTATTTAAGTTTGCTCCTGTAGTCGGATTTGCTACAACAATATTTGCAGCATTGTTTGTTCCAATGATTAACGGAATGTCTATTATAAACATTCCTTGTGCGTTTATTGTATTCGCTTATTCACTAAGTTTGGGTAAATTCTTTGCTTTGTTATCCGCAATGGATACAGGCAGCAGTTTTGAAGGTATGGGTGCAGCTCGTGAAGCTTGCTTCTCAACAATCGTTGAACCTGCTTTCTTTATTGCAATGGCATCTGTTGTTGCTCTAACAGGAAACTTTAGTTTCGCAAACTTAAGAATGATTTTAGAAAATGCCGGTGTTTATGGCGTTCTAATTATAATCCTTCTTGCAGTAACTTTGTTTATTATGTTACTGATTGAAGGTTGCAGAGTTCCGGTTGATGATCCTACAACTCACTTAGAGTTGACTATGATTCACGAAGTTATGATTCTTGATAACTCAGGTATGGATTTAGGTTTAATCACTTGGGCGTCTGCTATTAAACTATTATTGTTTGAATCTTTGATTGCAAACTTAATAATTCCTTCTTCTTGGACAGGAATTGAAGCTATCTTGGCTTATGTTGCAGTTATATTTGTTCTTTCAGTAATAATAGGTACTGTAGAATCATCTATGGCAAGATTCAGAATGACTCACGTGTTTGAATTTATTTTCATCATGTCTTTAACAGCACTTCTAATTCTTGCTCTAGTTACTTATAGAGTATACGGTGGCTGATAAATAGTGCAATTTTAATTGCACTATTTATCACTAAACTAAAGTCGAAAAAGGTAGTTTAAAAGGTAAATATTATGGAAAACATATTTATAATTTTATTAGGTTTATCTATGATATACATAGCTGCAACAAGCCGTTTGGCAGCGCACGTAAATATGCTTATTGCGCAAGGTTGGTTGTTGTTCTTTGTATGTTTGTCAGGATTTGCTAAAGAACCTTGGTTCAACTGGACAATGATTTCAGGTCCGGAATCAATAATAGCAAATATGCCGCACATCATAGGTTTATTATTTGTAATAGTTGAAACGTTAATCGTAAAAGCGTTCGTTATTCCTTTGTTCCTTAAAAAAGTTGTGAAAAAAACACATGCTCACAGGGATACAGATGCGAATATTCCTCACTTTTACTGTTTAGTAATATCAAGCGTAATTTTGTTTGCAGGCTTCTTGGTTGCAAATATTGATGCACCTCAATTCAAATTGGTATCACCAATGTATTTTGGAGTTTCAATTGCAATGATTATTACAAGCTTGTGGTTAATTACAATTAAACACAAAGTTTTATCAAACGTAATTGGTTTCATCACAATGGAAAATGGTATCTTCTTGCTATCATTATCTGTTGCAAAAGAAATGCCGATTATTGTAAACTTGGGCGTTTTACTTGATATCTTTATCGCCGTATTCATCTTAGGTATGTTAGTTAAAGAAATTAACAATGAATTTGACGATTTGGAAGTTTCACAATTATCAGATTTGAAGGATTACGAGTACAATGATTAATTTAATTTTATTATTTCCGCTTTTAGCGTGTCTTATATTGTTCTTATTCAAGAGCAAATTCTTAAACAATTTAATGATTAATTTATACGCATTGTTGCACTTCGTTGTTTCATTGGCATTCTGCTTAAACGTTGACTTCTTGCCAATGTGGCAACCAAGTAAGTTCTTTGCTGTTGATAGCACTAACAAGATTTTCTTGATGGTTATGTCAATAGTGTTCCTTGCAGTTGCTATTTATAACAACGGTTATACAAAAAACGAAGCGTCTTTGACCAGAAAACTAAGACATTATACATATATGGTATTGTTCTTTGTATTTTCTATGACTGGTGCTGTTTTAAGTACAAACTTGGGTGCTTCTTGGGTATTCATCGAAGGTACAACATTAGCAAGTGCGTATTTAATTTATTTCCACAAAACAAAACATTCAATTGAAGCAGCTTGGAAATATGTATTTATTTGTTCAATTGGTATTGCTTTAGCGTTCGTTGGTATAATTCTAATGACAGTTGCAACCGGTAACTTGAATACATTATTCTATAGTGAATTATTTAATAATGCACCATTATTCAATCACTTCTGGCTTCAACTATCTTTTGTATTTATATTATTTGGTATTGGTACAAAAATGGGTCTTGCACCTGTTCACTTTTGGTTACCTGATGCTCACGCAGAAGCACCATCACCAATTTCAGCTTTACTTTCAGCAACTTTGTTAAATTCAGCATTTTTGATGATTGTAAACGTATTTAGAATTATGGTGCTTTCAGGCTGTGACAGTTTCGCAAGATTAATGCTTTTGGCAATGGGCTTTTTGTCATTGTTTATTACAGCAGTTTTTGTTTACCATATCAATAATTATAAGAGAATGTTAGCATACTCATCTATTGAAAATATGGGTATTTTGGCTATCGGTACTGCTTTAGGCGGTGTTGGTATGTTGGCTGCTATAATTCACTTAATCGGTCACTCATTGATTAAAGCATCTTTCTTCTTAACTTCAGGAAACGTTCTTGAAATTTATGGAACAAAGAAAATTAAATCAGTAACAGGACTTATGAAAACTGATAGAAAGACTGCTTGGTTATGGGTTGCATCATTCTTGGGAATAGTTGCATTTCCACCATCAGTTTTATTTATAAGCGAATTTTTAATGGTTAAGACAATGTTCTTGAAAGGTCATTTTATTATGTGTGCATTGTTCTTGCTATTATTAACAATTGTTCTTTATGGTTTGGGTAAAGCTGTTATTAAGATGTCTTTCTCAGCACCAACTCATGAAGTTGAGCCTGTTAAACTAAGTTGGACAATGTATTTGCCACAAGTTGTAATGCTTATTTTGGCTTTCGTAATTGGTATTTACATGCCACAAGGTTTGACTCAAGCAATTCTTGCAACTGTTGCAGGATTTTAATACTTAATTACCCTCTCCTAGGGAGAGGGTAGAATTTCAAGTTGGCGAAACTTAGAAATTCGGGTGAGGGTTTATCCTCTTAATGATAATATTAAAAGAAGGTAATTATGAATTGGATAATAACTGAAAACAACAAAAAAATAAATGCGTTTGATATTCCGACTATTTCGATAGACGAAATTAGAGCAGACGTTGAGAAAATGAAAATGAGAGTTGTTGGTTTCTTCGGAAAACAAGAATTCGCAAATGTAAGATTATATGTTGTAATGGCTGATGATAAGGTTGGCAAATTGTACGTAACTTCAACATTGTTTACGCCTGATGTTAAATCTTATGAGTCTATTACACAAAAAGTCCCAGCTTTTCATATTTTTGAAAGAGAATTTTATGAAGAGTTTGGAATTGAGCCATTGCACCACCCTTGGTTAAAACCTTTGAGAAAGAACCAAGACCAATACCCATTCTTTGAAATGCAAGGCGAAGATGTTCACCAAGTTGCTGTCGGACCTATCCACGCAGGTGTTATTGAACCGGGGCATTTTAGATTTATGTGCCAAGGTGAAAAGGTTTATGATTTGGAAATCATGCTTGGTTACCAACACAGAGGCGTTGAAGAATTATTCTTGAAGGGTAAAGGTTATAATAATAGATTGGCTGAATCAGTTTGCGGTGATTCTGTAATCGGTTATAACATGGCTTATTCTCAAGCAATGGAAGCTTTGTCAGATTCTGCAGTTTCTAATAAAGCACAAATAATAAGACGTGTCGCTTTAGAAATGGAAAGAATGGCAATTCATATCGGTGATATGGGTGCAATCGGCGGTGACATGGCATATTTGATGGGCGCATCAATTTTTGGTATCACAAGAACTTTAGTAATTAACACAATGTTGGAAATCTCAGGAAGCCGTTTCGGTAGAGGTTTGATTAATGTTGGCGGTGTTAATTTTGATATTGATGAAAAAATGTCAGATAAAATTATAGAAATGCTTGACGGTGTAGCTAAAACGGTTGATAGAACAACTAAAGTTATGCTAAGAACTCCATCTTGTATTTCAAGAATGGAAAGAACAGGTGTTGTTTCTCAAGAAAGCGCAAAATCATTGGGCGCTGTTGGTATGGCTGCTCGTTCATCAGGTGTCGATATTGATACAAGATTTGATTTCAACGATAAGTGGTATACATCTCTTGATGTTGTTAAACCATTTAAAGCGACAGGTGATGTTCACTCAAGATTTAAGTTAAGATACAAAGAAGTTAAGCAATCAATGCAAATCGTTAAGAAGTTGCTTGCTAAACTTAAAGAATACAAGGCTGAACCTATCAAGGTTACACCGAATAAAAATCTGACTCCAAACTCTTTTGTAGTATCTATGACAGAAGGTTGGAGAGGTGAAATTGTTCACATCGCCGTAACAGGCGCAAATGGCGAGTTATTGAGATACAAGATGAAAGACCCTTCTTTCAACAACTGGTATATGCTTGCAATGGCTGTTAGAAACAACGGCGTTTCAGACTTCCCATTGTGTAACAAAAGCTTTAACTTGTCTTATTGTGGAAATGACTTATAAGAAGATTAGTTTAGAAGTTGAGTAGTTTAGGAGAAATTTTAACTTCTTCTCAACTTCTAAACTCCAAACTAATAAACTTAAAAAAGGAATTTATTATGCTAGATACACTTAAATTAAAATATTTTCAAGGAAAACAATTCATTCCTGATATTCCAAACGCACCAATGCGTAGCCAATTCAGAGGTTTTCCTATCTTAAAAAACTGTGAAGGCTGTACTGTTGATGAATCTATTTGTCCGACAGGTGCTTTGAAAGCTGACCCGTTGTCAATTGACTTGGGTAAATGTACGCTTTGCGGTCAATGCGAATGTGGCGCAATTCATTTTAGTAATTATTACAAATTATCTTCAACAGATAGAAATAAGTTAATAATTACAGAAAACATGACACCAGAAGATTTTGAAAAAACTGCTGTGACAGTAAGAAAAGAAATTAAAAAAGTTTTTGGAAAATCTTTGAAACTCAGACAGGTTTCTGCTGCGGGTTGTAACGGTTGTGAAATGGAATTGAACGCTTGCTCAAACTGTAACTTCGATATGGGCAGATTTGGTATTAACTTTGTAGCATCACCTAGACACGCTGATGGCTTGGTTGTTACAGGTCCTATTTCTGAAAACATGGCTTGGGCATTGGAAGATGCTTATAAAGCGACTCCTGATCCTAAGATTGTAATTTTAGCAGGCGCATGCTCAATTTCAGGCGGTGTATTCCAAGAATCTTCAAAATTGAATAGAGAATTCTTGGAAAAATATCCGATTGACTTGTATATTCCTGGATGTCCGGTTCACCCATTAACATTTATTAATGGTATTTTGGATTTTATTTCTTATAAGAAATAATTGTCGGTTGGGCATACTTGCTCAACAATAACTTAAGAATAAAAAGACGTAGGGTGGGAAAAGCGTAAGCGGTTCCCACCTTTTATTATTTTTATATTAATATTGCCCATCTGGGTAATGTCGAATTGCCGACATGTTGAATAGCGCCACAACCTCAATCGGAGTTAAATATAAGTATATTAAATCTTTTTCATACTTCCAGCTATTCTTAATTCCAAGAGCCGTTCAGGCTCTTTTTTTTTACTAGCAAAAAATATTTTTACGAGTTTTATATAAGCATGGAAATAAATTTTAAAGGTTTAAACAACACTACAATAGCAGCAATAAAAGGTGGTAGTTCTTCAGGTTTAATTAAAATGAAGGCTTATCGTTTGGTAACTAATTTGTCAAATGATAAAGAAGGAGAACATTTCAGTAATTTTTATAAAGCTTTGGACAAGACAGGTAAAGACAATGCCTGGAAATATGTTCCAAAAGATTTCCCGGAAGAACAGTTGATTTTTGATGTGTCGAAGATAAGCTTTGATAATGATATAGAGCCACAAGTTACGTTCATGTTAAATGGGCAAGTTTTACCATTGGATAATGATAGAATTCTTCCTATATTTTCATTTCTAGCGAAAGCAATTACTTTTATAAAAAATAATTCAAAAAATCCTGAATTGATTGTTAATGCTCAGAAAATGAATAACGTTATCCAAGATGCAGTTGTTGACTACATAGGTTGACTATAAATGTTTTTCTATATTAGTAATAATAGTGCTTTTTGGCATTAAACCAACTAAGCGTTCTACAACTTCGCCATCTTTGAATACTAAAAGAGTTGGAAGTCCGCTCACTTGATATTTTTTTGCCATTTCAATATTTTCATCAGTATCAATTTTGGTAAACTTGACTTTTGTTTCTAAGTCACGTTCAACTTCTTCTAAAATTGGACCTAATTTTCTGCAAGGTCCGCACCAGTTTGCAAAAAAGTCCACAACTGTAATACCGTCGTTATTTACAACTTCCATATCAAAAATGTCTGTATTAATTTCCTGAACCATAACTTTCTCCATCCTTTTGTAACTCCATATTACCACATATAATATATTCATGCTATTATACTGTTAGGGAGAAATAAAAGGGTTTAAAAATGCCGAGAAAAAAAGAAATAGAAATAGTTTTAGATACAGAAACAACAGGTCTGGATTATACTAGAGAAAGAATTATTGAATTTGCAGCGGTAAGATTAGAAAACGGAAAAATTAAAGATGAATTCCAAACTTTAATAAATCCGCATCAACATATCAGAAAATCAAGTATTGCAGTCCATGGAATTACCCAAGATATGGTTGAAGATGCACCGAGTGAAGAAGAGGCATTACCAAAGATTTTGGAATTTATCGGTGATTACCCTATAGTGGCTCATAACGTAATTTTTGATTATTCATTTTTGAATGAAGCAAAATTGAGAGTGTTTGGTGAAAAATTAGAAAATCCTAGAATTGATTCACAAGTTATGTTTAAAGAAATTGCACCTGATTTGGAATCACACGGATTGGAAGCTTTAACGAAAAGATTTAATGTAGAATTAAACAATCATCATAGGGCTATGGCTGATACGATGGGTTTGGCTTTAGCTTATCCGAAACTTAAAAAATTATATTTACAAAGACTTGATTGGCAGAAAAAACAACTTCAAAATGTAGATTATTTGTTTGATAGATATTTAAGAATTCAACAAAGTATCGCAACAATGCAATCAGAATTACAAGATTTAAAATCAGTTTTCAAATTGTATTTTGAACTTGGTGGAGAACCGCTTGTGGCTGAAACCGGTGAAATGATGATTTATCAATCAAAACAATCTTTTGGCTATAATTTAGCCGATATAAAAGATGTTTTAGAAGATGTTGGCGCATTAGAAAAAGCCGTAAAAGTTAATAACGGTTTTATAGATAGGCTTTGTAACGGCTTGAGCTTGTCAGACGAATACAAAGACATTATTCACGAAGCGCGTCAGGAACTTTCGGAAACTCGTAATATTCAAGTGATTAAGCCATGCAAACAATAAATAAAAAAGATATTCCACAAGAACTTGTTGTTGAGATTGAAAAGGTTTCAAATTTAGGTTTTGGAATCGCAAAAGTTGACGGGTATGTGATTTTTGTCGAAGGTGCTTGCCCTAAAGATAAAGTTAAAATCAGACTTGGTAAAAAGAATAAAAATTATGCGAACGCCAAAGTTGTTGAAGTAATTGAACCTTCTCCTTATCGTGTAGAGCCTTTTTGTCCTATGCAAAAGGTCTGTGGTGCTTGTCAGTTGCAATTTGTAGATTACGATTATCAATTAGAAATTAAAAAACAAATTGTAGAAGATGCGATTCATTCTATTTGCGGAAATGAAATTGAAGTCCGTCCGACAATTGCGAGCCCTAAAAATCGTGAATACAGACATAAAATCCAATATCCTGTTTCAGAAACAAAAAATTCTAAGAGAATTTTGGCAGGTTATTATAAACCGGCTTCTCATGAACTTGTAAATATTAAATACTGTCCAATTCAACCTGCTTATTGCGATAAAATTGTTGATTTTATCCGTGATACTGCACAAGAATGTGGAATTTCAGGCTACAACGAAAAGAAACATTCAGGCGATTTAAGGCATATTGTTATCAGGACATCTGAATACAATCAAAAAAGTTTGGTTATTTTGGTTGTAAATTCTACTAAAGCATTTGATAAATTGAAAAAACTTGCAACTCGAATTTATACTGAACTTCCTAATATTGCAGGCGTTGGTGTAAATTTTAATTCTAAAAAAACTAATTTGATTTTGGGTGAAAATACTGAAATTTTAGAAGGTGAAGAATATATTGAAGAAAAATTATGTGACAAGATTTTTAAAGTTGGCGCGAAAACATTTTTTCAAGTAAATCCTGCTACTGCTAATAATATTTTCAATTATGTAAAAGATTATGTTAAAACAAATTTTGATTCACCTTTAATATTAGATGCGTACGCGGGAATTACTGCTTTTGGAATTTGCTTATCTGATATAGCAAAAAAAGCAGTAAGTGTTGAAGAAGTTAAAGATTCTGTAGTTTTAGCTGACAAAATTATCAAAGAAAACGGGATTAAAAATGTAGAATTACATAATATGGACGCTTCAAAATTCTTTGAAAAGGAATTAAATACAAAAGGACGAAAATTTGATGTAACGGTTCTTGATCCTCCAAGAAAAGGTTGTACGGAAGAAAGCTTGAATTATGCAATGAAGCTTACGAAAGATACTATTATTTATGTAAGCTGTAATCCTGCAACTTTAGCAAGAGATTTGAAATATTTAATCGCAAACGGATGTAAAGTTGAATATATTCAGCCTTTTGATATGTTTCCGCACACTTACCACGTGGAAAGTGTTGCGATTATAAAGAAAGCATAATAAGATTTTAAAAATATTTAAGCAATTAGCATTTTTTGTTTATTGCTTTTTAAATTTTAGAAAAAGAAAATCGCGGTTTTGCTATTTACGACAATTTTCTAATCATTTCGTGTGCTTCTTCATCTTCCGGGAAGATAGTCACAACCTTATCCAAGTATTCCAGTGCTTTGTCGTTGTCTTTTTTGCCTTCATAACATTTGGCAAGGCTCATTAAAACAGAAATGTTTTCAGGCTTTTTCCCAAGCAAATTATTGAAAATATTAATTGCAAAATCGTATTCGCCAAGTTCATAATACGTCAAAGCTAATGTATTCTGTGTTTCAATATCAGGGTTTTGTTCAACCGCGTGAATTAAGTAATGTTTTGCATCTTCATATTCTTTTCTTGCAAAGAAAATCCGACCTGCGCAAAATTGAATATATTCGTGGTGCGGATTAACCTTTAGTGCCTTCATAATATAATCTTTTGCTTCGTCAAGCTGGTTCAAAATTAATTTATTCAGTGCCATAAAAGTAAGTGCCAAAATATTATTAGGTTCAATATCCAATGCTTCCAGATAAAATCTTTCAGCTTCAGTGTTTTTAGAAACCGAATATAAGAAATTTGCATACTCAAAAATAATTTCAAAATCATTCGGTTGCAATTGCATTGCTGTTTTAAATTCGTCTTCCGCGTAATCAAATAAGCGTTTATTGAGATAAATAATACCCAAGTCCTTATGAGCTTTTGCAATTTCAGGATTCATTTTAATTACTTTTTTAAGCATTTTCTCTGCAGTATCTGTATCACATAAACTTGATGAAAGAATTGCATACTGATGGAATGTTTCTGCTGAAACCTGCCCCTTTAACAGAATGTTATCGTAAAGTTCTTTAGCTTTATTTAATTGATTTGTTCTTATATAAAGACTCGCAAGCTTCTGTACGGGAAGGATAAATTTTTGGTTCACATAAACAATACCTTCAAGCATTTTAATTGCACCCTGCAAATCTCCCATCATTTCTAAACAGGTTGCTAAGTTGTATTTATAATTTTCTTTTTCAGGATGTTGAAGCAACAAATTCTTATAAATATTTGCAGCTTCTTGATAGCGTCCTAGCTTCGTTTTTGACATTGCAAGTGCAACTTTAAATCCTTCATCTTCGTTATCAAGTTCACATGCTTTTTCCAAATAAATGCAAGCTTCTTCATGGTTTTGCTGAATTTGGTAAGCAGAACCTAAATTATAATACGCCATCGGGCTTTCTGTATTAAGTTCCAGTGCTTTTTTGTAGCATTTTATTGCTTCATCACTTGAACCCGTTGCCATATAAGCCGTTCCGAGGCTGTTATAAATTCCGATATTATCAGGTTCTTTTTCCAAAGCGCGTTTAAATGGTTCAATACTTTTTTCAAACTCTTTAATTTTCATATATGCCGTTCCGATTACAAAATCAAAAATATAATCTTCCGGCTCGACAGAGTTCGCCATAACTGCGTATTTGATAGCTTCTTCCGATTCGTTCATTTTCAATAAAACAACGCACAAGCTCTTATAAGCTTCTGAATATTCCGAGCGCAAATGAATAACTTTGATATAAGCATTTTTTGCGGAAACAAAATCGCCCAATCTGTCGTAAGCACTCGCCAAATAGAACCAGGATGTTGCATCTTCCGGTTTAAATTTTATAACAGTTTCAAAGCAATTTCTCGCTTTTGCCCAATCGTCTTCGTTTGAAGCTACAAGTCCCGCAAGCTTAAGAAGTTCAATATTCTCAGGTTCTTTTTTTAATGCAGGTTCAAGCAGTTCTTTTGCTTTATCAAATTCTTTTTTAGATATTAAATCATTTATTTCTTCTAGCATAATATACCTTTATGTTATAAATGTTGGGCTGAAAGCCCAACCTACTTTCTATATTTAACGTATTTAGTTCAAAAATTACTTAAAATAATTTTCCATTTTCCACTTTCAATTTTCCATTCGACCATTCTATGGTCGTAACCTATTCGCCAATATAATTTCTCAATCCTGATGTTAAATTTTTATTTTTACACAATTTTTTCAATTTAGAAATGGCACGGTTTTCAATTTGACGAATTCTTTCTCTTGAAACACCATAAATTGAACCGATTTCATCTAACGTTTTTTTATTTCCGTCGTTATTCAAACCAAATCTCAAAATCAGAACATCGCGTTCTTTTTGGCTTAATTGATCAAGCATGTTTTTGATATCATCAAGCATGCTTTCTTGTGAAACAAGAGAATCCGGCGTAATAGTTGATTCATCTACAATATAATCAATGATTTTGTTAGAATCATCTTTTTGACCCGTTGGTGTATCAATACTAATTGTAGATTGAGTAGATTTAATAATAGATGTTAATTTTGTAACCGTAATCCCCATTTTATCAGCAATTTCTTGTTTGTTAGGAATTCTGCCGAGTTCTGTTGTCAAATCCATTGTTGCTTTTTTAATTTTGTTTATAGATTCGATTAAGTGGATTGGAAGTCTGATAATTCGAGCTTTATCTGCAATGGCTCTTGTAATTGATTGCTGAATCCACCAAGTTGCATAAGTTGAAAACTTATACCCTTTTGTATAATCAAATTTTTCAGTTGCTTTAATTAAACCCATATTTCCTTCTTGAATTAAATCTAAGAAGGAAAGCCCACGCCCAATATACTTTTTAGCGATACTTACAACGAGTCTTAAGTTTGCGTTAATAAGAACTTTACGTGCAATTTCACTTTGAGTTTCATATATTTTCTTTGCAACTTCAAGCTCTTCTTGAGCAGAAAGAAGTGGAATTTTACCAATCTGTTGAAGATAAATTCTTACAGAGTCATCAGAATTTACAGTGCTTAAATTTTCTTGAGTTTTAGGTTCTTCAATTGCAATTGATTCTTCGTCATCATCAGCAGGCTCAATACTGTTGAAATCTACGCCTTCATCTGAAATGTCGTCTACCATGATATTTAATTTTTCGCTCTTTTTGCTCATCTTGTTGTCCTTTTTATTAAAACCCCTCACTCGCATCCGTAACTCGCTTGCGCTCAAACGGCTGTTCACTCTCTCTTGACCGGTTCTCGTAAAACGCGCTTTCACTCTATGTTCACCGGTCGCTCCCGCAAGGGGCGAGGGGCGAGGGGGATGCGTACGCTTAATGCGTTGCACTTTGTTTAGTTTTTACTTGTTGTTTGACTGCTTCAAACAATATTATCGCTGCTGCGTTTGAAACATTCAGAGAATTAAAATCCGTCAACATTGGAATCTTGATTTTGAAATCCGAAAGTTTCAAAAGTGAACGTGATATTCCTGCATGTTCTGCGCCCATTATCAGCGCGAAATTCATGTCTTTGTAATCCACATCAAAATAATTATCTTTTGCATGATGGTCAGATGCAATTACCCAATAGTTGTTTTCTTTTAGTTTTTGAACTGCACCAACCAGACTGTTGACTTTAATTATTGAGATGTGATTAACTGCACCGGCACTTGTTTTTTCTACTGTAGAATTTATTAAAACGCCTCTGCGCGACGGTAGAATAATTCCTTTTACGCCTGCGCAAACACAAGAACGAATTATTGCGCCGACATTGTGAGAATCTTCAACTCCATCTAATATTACTACATTTCCACCGACTTTTTCAATAAAATCATCCAAATCAGTGTATTTTACAGGTGAAATCTGTGCGATTACACCTTGATGTCTGCCTTCAGGCTCAAGTTGATTAAGTTTTTGAGGTGCAACAAATTGGAAAACAATACCGTTTTTTTGCGCAAGCTCTTTTATGCGCTCAATTTTTACATCACTTCTTGCACTATTAGAAATAAGAATTTTGTTAAATTCTCTTTCTCCTGCCTCTAAGGCTTCAATAACAGCATTTTTACCATATATTATAGTGTTTTCCATTATTTTGACACCTTCAACATTCTTTCTATACAGCCTGCACTTGCTTTACGAATTTCTTCATCTAAAGTGATTTCGTTTGTTTCATTTTCTAAAGAATGAAGAATTTCTTCTAACGTTGTAAGTTTCATGCTCTCACATAACATATTATCTCTGATAAGAATAAATTCTTTTTCCGGATAATCACGCTTGAGTCTATCCACAACACCTTTTTCGGTCACGATAACAAATTGTTTGTGGTCGCTATTCTTTACATAATTAATTATACCACTTGTGCTGCCGACATAATCACCCAAATGACTTACTTTTGGTTTACATTCAGGATGAATAAGAATTTTTGCGTTTGGATAATTTTTTCTGGCAAGCTCAATATCTTCAACAGTAATATTGTTATGAACAGGACAATTGCCGTCATATACAATTGCCTCAACTCCTTCAAGCTGCCCTTCAACCCATTTGCCAAGATTTGCATCAGGTACGAAAAGGACTTGTGGAGCATTAAGACTTTTAACGATTTCTAATGCGTTAGAACTTGTACAACAAATATCACATTCGGCTTTAACTTCAGCTGTCGAATTTATATAACAAACAACAGGTACGTTTGGGTGCTTGTGTTTGAATTCAACCATTTGCTCATGATTAATCATGTCTGCCATTAAACATCCAGCCTTAACATTTGGTAACAAAACTTTTTTGTCGGGAGAAATTATTTTGGCAGTTTGTGCCATAAAATATACGCCCGCAAAAACTATAATATCGGCATTTGTTTTTTTAGCCATTTGACTTAAGTACAAAGAATCTCCGACAAAATCGGCTACTTCATCAATTTCTATATTTTGGTAACTGTGTGCCAAAATAATTGCGTTTTTCTCTTCTTTTAATTTTTTAATTTTTTCTATTATGTTTTTCATCTATTTACCCGAGTATACAAAATTTAAGTTTTATTGTACAATAAAAAAAAATAGGATGAAATAGGTATGGAATTATTTAAGAAGAGTGTTGTAATTGGTGTTTCCGTTACTCCGGAAGTTGGTCTGGAAGTGGCTCAAATAGATTTTGCGACAAGAACTGTCCTCAAATATGCAGTAAGACCGTTAGAATATGATATAAATCGTAGAGATATTGCGGATTTAGATATTTTTAAGGAAACATTAAGTGATTTGTTGGAAGAACTTCAACTTCCAAAAGGAACTTCAATTGTTTTAAATTTGCCGGCTGTTACATTTAGAGTTAATGATTATCCGGCTTCATTGGATGAAGAACAAGTTGGAAATGCTATCGAAGAAGAATTGGCAGAAAATCTTATTTTCAAGAACAATGAACCTTGTATTGCAGCTACACAGTTACCAAATTCAACTATACAGTTTAACAAAATTGCTTATGAAGCTGTTCAAAAAACTACTATTATAGAAATTGCAATGGCAATAAAGGATTTAGGATACAAGTTATTAGCAATTGATACTTCCGTAAATTCTATTTTGAACTCATTGATTTTAAAAGAACGAGTTAATGTAGAAAATGATGTGTCTTGGGTACTTTTGTTGGTTGAAAACAACTGCTGTCGTGTAATATCAATGAATGGTAGAACTTATGTAGACGCGTTTGAAGAAAAGATTAGTATTGGTGAAATATTGGGTGATGCAGAAAACTATTCTACAGTAATCTCTGCAGTAACACCGATTTTGAAAAATTTACCTTCACAATATTTATGTGTAGTATCAAAAACAAATATTGTAAGTGCGGAAATATTGGCTAGTAAGCTTAACTATTCTGCGCCAATTATTCACCAAGAAGCAAATTCTTTTTCACAAGAAGTATTCATGGATGTATCTCCAGAGGTTGATGAAGCATTAGCTCCAACAATATCTTTGGATGTTATAGGTGCTGCTTTATATAGAAATTTGCTTCCTTATTCAACAGCACATTTTAACTTGTTTAACAAATCTCTTGGCGACATCTATTTGGATGAACAACCGCCTGAAGTTGTTATTGCGGGTCACAGAATTGTTTTAGATACAGAAACTCTTATTAAAATATTTATATTGTGCGCTATAGTGATTCTTGTTCCGGCAATAATAGCATTTATTGTGCTTTTGTCTTCTATATCCAGTCAAAATAGTGTCAATGCAGATTTGGATAGCAAGATAGAACAAATGAACAAGTTCTTGAAGGATAATGAAAGCGTTTCTGCTGATTTATTTGATGAAGGAGATGAAATCAGAGTTGGTTTAGAACATAATAAAAATGTTTATTCCTATTACACGATTGTGGGAACAGAAATTCCTAAAAAATTGTGGTTGACTCACTTGAAATTCTCAGACAAAACTACAATTGAAGGTCAAGCTGATAATTTGGAAAGTGTATATGCGTTCTTTAGAAGCGTAAAAGATTATGATCCTGAATCAGATATAAAATTGCAAAAATTAGGTTTGGCGTCAAATGCTGTGCCAAAGGTTATTGAAAAAGATGCTGAAAATTCTGAAAATTCTGATAAAACTGACGATTTTGAAGTTGATTCTATTTTGACATCTTCTAATGCTGATTTCTACGAATTCAGAATTTCAAATGAACCGGAAGTTAAAAAAGAAGATTTGAAGAAAAAAGATGAAAATGGCAACGATTTGCCAGATTTAGAACCAATAAAAGAAAATAATTAAAAGGTAAAATAATTATGGAAAAGTATAAAAAATATTATGGTGTTATTATCTTTTTGGCTGCACTAGTTGCGATGATTGCATTAGTAGTGTCTTTGGAAACACCAAAAATTTCAGAGCTTAAATCCTTAAAGAATGATGAACAGCAGAAGCAAGAACAAGTTAACGAGCTGCAAGGCAAATTAGATATTGTAAAAGCGAAAATTAAGAAAATTAAAAATTCTATTACATCATCACAAAAGAAAATTTACTCTCCGATTGAAAATGATTTGGGCAATGAAACATTGTTCTTTACATTATATAATGATGTAATTGAAATGATTCATGCAAATTCAGTAAAAATAAAATCTATAGATTATACATATAATCCCGAAGCAGATGCTTTTGTAAAATTTGGCAAAGATGTGTATTTTGTGTGTGATGTTAATATGGAACTTGTATCGAATTATGTAAATTTAGGAAAATTAATACAAGATTTATATCAATATCCTTATTATATAAGAATTAATGAGTTAGAAGTAAAACCTTATGAAAAAGATAAGAAAATTCTAATAAGTAACTTGAGTTTAAGATTATATGCACATACAGAACCGGATTCAGAAAGTCCTGTAGCTTCTTCAACAACAGACGCTTTACCGTTGAATGGTGCTGAAACTCAATTGCCACAATAGTTAGGTTTAAAATTTAAAAAACGGAATTTGATTTTTAATCAAATTCCGTTTTTTTTTAATATCAAGAAGGCGTCAAATTAGGATAAGTAACCGCTTCGCCCTCAGAGGGGAGAAGCTGCCCGGAGGGCTGATGAGGGTGGCATAGGTAAACTTAATGGTGCTTTTCTAAATTAAAAATTGAAAATGGACAATTGAAAATTCTTTAAAACAATTTTCCATTTTCCACTTTCAATTTTCCATTGAAGAAGGGTAGGGTGCAATTTTTTGCACCATTAACTTTAATTAACATAAACTAACTTAATTTTGGTTTTCTTTCAACTTTTTTATCACTTTTTGTAATAATCAAACGATCTTTTTCAACTGTATATTGAACCATATCTTCTTCAGGATTCACGTCTAATAAGCCAAGTATTGTTAAATTAATACTTAGAGCCCATCCGTTACCATTTCTCATTAATTTTCTATCAACTGTCATACATTTAACCTTACATATCACTTGACAATATCATATATTTTGTATAAACTTATTTCTAATCTTACATAATATCGTTTAATGTATGTATATGCGACAGTATTTATTCATAACATTAGTTGGATATGAAAAAGAGTATCCTTTTGATATCGGTTTGTTACCGTCTTAATTCCTTTAAAAGGATACAAAAGTGCGTATTAGCGCACTTCTTTTTTTGTCAAAATCTTAACTGTTACACTAATCCAAAATAAAGCTTATTTAATTCTGCTAGCGTCATTGCGCCGGTTCTAGCGTATTCTAACTGTTGGGCTTGTTGTGATTCTTTGCTTGCTTCCAGTGGTTGTACTTTGAGCTCTTGTTTTTGTTCTTCATTTTGTTTAGTTTGTATTTTTTCGATTAATTCAGTTTTAGCTTGCTTGAGCTTTGATACATCGGTATTTTTATTGCCACTGGGTGTAATTCCCATCTGCGTAAGCTCTTTTATAATCTTGAGGTATTCAGGATCTTGTTGATACGAATTATAAGAACTTATTGCTCCAACTGCCATTACCATATTGAACTCCTCAACTGTAAAATTTTGTAACAAAGCTTATATATTGTTTAATTCCACCAATTAGATGATTTATAACGCTAATATATAAATATCTTTACAAATGTTCATAAACGAGTTAAAATGGAGTATAATCAGTTAATATTTTGTTACAAACTAGCAATTAAATTTGTCTTGAGTTTTTATTTAAAATATAATGTAAGGGTGTAACAAATTATTATAACCCAATAAAAATATACATAGAAAGAAATTAGGAATTCTGAAATTATGAAGAAACAAATAAGTTATTTGCTTACTGTCTTATGCCTGCTTGCAGCCAGTAAAACATTTGCGAACGACCTTTTACCCGCTAATGTAAGAGCCGAATTTGAACGCCAAGGCTCTGGTGGTATGTATAATACTTTAGACGATTTAAACTCGAAACATTATCAAATTGATAAGAGTTATATTCAGTCTTTTGACGATGTAACAAAAGATGAGCAGATTTATGATGCTTCTATTGAAGAAAATTTGCAAAGAGAAGGTATGATTTATAACCCCCACTTCTTGTTGCAAAAAATCAATTTTGAAGGCAATACAAAGATTTCTTCAGATGAACTTGAAAAATTAGGTTTGGAAGTTCTTGGCGAAGATGTTTATTTTGATGAATTATTAGAAGTTTGCCAAAAGGTAACAAATTTATATAGAGCTAAAGGTTATTTAACATCTTATGCAACAGTGCCACCTCAAAGAATTGTGGATGGTGTTGCAACAATCAGAATTGTTGAAAGTAAAGTTGGTGAGCTTAATATTGATGGTGAAAAATGGACTCGTGAATGGTATTTAAGACATATCATCATGGGTAAAGCAGGTTTAAGAGAAGGCGATGTATTTAATGCTAAAAACCTTCAAAGAGCAATGAAAGAAATTAATAGGGAAGATTATGTTCAAGTTCAAACAGAAGTTGAGCGACAACAAGAGGGTGATGAAAACACTGCAATTACTTTAAATGTTAGAGACAGATTCCCTGTAAACTTGAATTTTTCTTATGATGACTATGGTCGTTCATATACAGGTGCTCAAAGAGTTTCATTCCTTGTTGGAATGGACAATTTAACCGGTTTGGGTGATAAAATTTACGGTGGCACTATCTTATCATCAGGTGCAACCGGTTGGATGGCAGGTTATTCACTTCCTGTTTCATCCTATGGAACAAGGTTATCATTCGACTTTTCAGATTCACACGTAAGACTAGGTGGACCTTATAAGTCTGCAGATGTTAAAGGTAACGCTCAAAGTTATTTCTTTAAATTAACTCAACCAATTATTCAAACAGCAAAATCTGATTTAATTTTCTATACAGGTTATGATTATGTAAACGCTAATACGTCTGCATATAACAATACAAATAATCCAGTAAGATTAGCTGATTATAACTTGAATGTATGGCGTTCAGGTTTATATGGTATGACTGACGATAACTATGGTCGTTGGTTAGGAAATGTGGGCGTTGACTTCGGTATGGGAGGTGACGGTCACGGTGCTATACAAGATACGACATTCTTCAAGGTTACAGCAGGTGCAACTCGTGTACAAAGATTATTTGCAAGAAGTATGGGTATCGTGAGAGTAAACGGTCAATACTCACCTGATAAATTGTTCGCAGCAGAACAAATGCAAATGGGTGGTCCTTATACATTAAGAGGTTATCAACCTGCTGAATTAATCGGCGATTATGGTGTTACAGGTACAGTTGAATACAGATTCCCTGTTCCTTACTTGTACAAGTTAATGCCAAAAGTTGATGAAAGACTTAAACTTGCAATCTTCTATGATTGGGGTTGGTTGGGTGAAAACGGTAATATTTACAATTACCCTCAAACCTTCTTACATTCAGTTGGCTTCGGTACATACATTAACTTTACAGATTGGTTGACGGCTCAAATCGGTGTAGGCTTCCCACTTACTCGTTCTTATTCAGAAAGCACTGCAAGATTCTACTTTAGTATAAATTCTGACCTAGATAGATTAATTCCGTTGAGAAATCCTGAAAAGTTATAAAATATAAATTTAAGATACAACAAAAAAGACTCTTTTCTAAAGAGTCTTTTTTGTTGTAAGTACAAACTTTTATTATACTGAATTGTGTGAAAATTTCTTATTTAAAACTACAAGTCCTGCGCTTATTAACACTCCTAAACCGAAAGAGATTGCGATAATCTTTTTGTGCGCCCCTTTTTTACTTCCCAGAATTTTTCTGTATTTTACAATTTTTCTAAACAATTCAGGCTCTTCTCTATCTAAACCTTTTGCTTTGAATGTTTTTTCCAAAGCATCCATCGGATTAAATCCCTTACCTTCTTCTAACGCTTTAAAATAATCATTTTCAAAATTTGAAGAAATTTTGTCAGTTGGATTTGCGAGCGCATCTTTGAAATACAGCATATTATTATATGCCATCATAGGTTCCGCAAATTTTGCTTTTACAAATTCTTTCTCGTCTTTTAGTTTTTTTAATGGAATACCGAGAATTTTGCTTAATTCTTCGGCTTGTTTTTCGTCGTATTTTATCGGTTTCGAATCATGATTTGTAACACCGATAACAAAATTTTCACCCTTCCAGCCTCTTTCCAAAAAGTTTTTGTTTGAGCCCCAATTTTCGGATAACCAATCTGAAGTGTAGATTTTTACTCTATTATCAATGTAAGGTTTTAATTTTTCACCATCATAAATGTTGAAATCCTCCGCAGATGCGACAAATTCATGCATTATGCTTTTTAAATCAAAATCATTGCCTTTTACTTTTTTGATTTCATCATCAATGAGATTTAGATATTTATCTCCATAATCTTTGTTAAGAGGTTTTACATAAACCCAAGAGGCATCAATCCTCAGCCCGTCAAAATGTTTTGCATAAAAATTTACTTTTTCTCTCAAAAGTTTTTCGGCATCTGTTGAATCTAAATCAAGCGCAGGCAAATCCCATTTTAAGGATTTATTTTGCAAAAAAGCTTTCGGATGTGACCAAACTTCATCGTAAGAAAAACCGCAAAGCATATCGCCATCCAACTTTAAACCTTTTTGATTAAGTTTTTCTTTCGCGTTCTTTAAATCCTTTTCGGCTAAAAATTGTTTGAATTTATAAAAGTCAATTTCTTTATTTTTTTGTTTATAAATTTCAGCAATTCTTTTATCGCGTTCAGCTGGTGGTAATGAATACAGTTTTTTGTCAACTTCATTCCATTCTTTGTAATCGTGTGTGTGATTAATTTCTCTTAAAACTCTATATAACGCTTTTGGCTCTAATCTTTTGCTATTTTGAGCTTTAAAATCAGTAAATTCAATATTATTTTTTTCTCTTTCATAAACTCTCTTCAAAATTTCTTCTTGTTTTGACATTTCATCTACAATATTAGAATAATTTATAACATTTTTATTACCATTTGCTTTTACAATTTCATTAAATTCTTCTTCAGTGCAATGCGATTTTATATCAATCATATGGTTTCCCAATTCCATTGAGGTTCCGGAATAAATTGGATATTGCCCTTTATGATTATGATACTGCCCTGTTGGTTGAATTTGAATTTCATTAATTCCCCAATATTGTTTTGCGAAATTAAAGAATTTTGTACTATCTCTTTGATTAAGTGAACCTACGCCAGTATTATTTTGTGCATCTTGTGGAAGTGATGATGTCGGCACAATAAGAATCGATTTCCCCGAGTTTCCGATTTTTTCTTTTGCTTGATTTAAGACAGCAGAATATTCTCCTTCTTCTTTGGGTCTAAGGCGACGTTGAAAATTAATTGTGCTATTAATTTTTATATCCATAATTACACACTTCTATATATATTAAACCAAAAGAATACAAAAAATTGCGCTTATATTTAGAAGTATTAAGATATTGGTCGGTTTAGATTATTCAACAACTTATGTAATAAATCTATTCAAAGGCGGTGCAACCACCAAAGGAATTAAATAAAATGTTTATAATTCTTGGTTAAAATCTGTTGGAAAGTCCGCAAAAGACGTTAAGGGTATAACAGTCGCAGAAGTAAAAGAAATTTACTTTAGAAGATATTGGATGGTAATACTATTAGTAAAAAATTTGCCGTAGCTTCTTTTGATTCGGCAGTAAACCATGACATGGGTAAAGTTGGCGACGTTTTAAAAGGTGCCAAATGTAATGATATAAATTTATTTTTTATTGCAAGAACCCGTTACTATAACGACTTAGTAACCGCTCGACCAGTAAATATAAAATATTTGCATGGTTGGTTGAATAGGGTTTCTGCGTTGTTTGATTTTATCGGAAAACTTTAAACTTTCTTTTAGGCCAAAATGTATTTTTTAGCCAGGATAAAACCTGGCTTTTTTTATGCAAAAATCAAAACTTCCCCACTTGTTACTTTTAAATTCTTGTAAGTTCTTATAATCACGAGTGGGAAAATAGTGGGGAAGAATTAAAAAATTGCATTAAAAAAGGCTTTTGAAAAATCTTCAAAAGCCTTGTATTAACTTGGTTGCGGGAGCTGGATTTGAACCAACGACCTTCGGGTTATGAGCCCGACGAGCTACCAGACTGCTCCATCCCGCGATATTTAATTTTTATTGCGATTACTCTATTGAGGAGTCTTTCAGACTTACCTCTCCTCGAACGTGACGTTTAGTCACCTTCTCGTCGGCAGAGTATCCCGCGATATTTAATTTTTATGTGAGTAAAATACCCTCAACATCTATATTATGCTCCGTAAAAAATAAAAATCAAGTACTTTGATTTTTTATTTTAAAAACATCGCTTGGTTGCTCGCAATAAATTGTATTACAGGGCTTGTTAAGCGCAAGCCTTTCAACCTCTGCTCGCAATCTGCTTTTCTTTGCTTAAAAATTCCTACCTAAATAATTTAGAATGAGAATTCTTTCTGGCGAATGATGCAATGTCTATTGGTTGTGAGGTATGAAGTTACCGAGAAAATATTTTAGTAATTTGATGCTAAAACAATTCTGCAAATTGTTTTTAATAATGTTGGATTATTTTTTTAGAAACTCGTAAACTTTTGTAACTTCTTTTTCCCTGTACCTCTTGCTTTTCCGCTGTCTTTATATTAATATCATCATGTCAGAAAACAACCCACATTTGAATATACCGTAAATGCCTTTAAATAGGCGTTTTGTTGTTTGGATATTTGAATGTCTATAAAATTATAAAACCGAAATGTAAAACAATTTAAGAAAGGTATTATTAAAATGACAGAAGAAAAAATCGAATCTCAAGTTGAGGAAACTGTTGTAGAAGAAACTACTGCAACTGAAACAGTAGCAGAAGAAAACGTAGAACAGCTTCCTGCAAAAAGACAACGCAACAGAAAGAAAAGAGTTGAAACTCAAGAATCTAAGCCTGAATCTGAATGGACAGAACAAGTTGTTCAAATCAGACGTGTAACAAAAGTTGTTAAGGGCGGTAAAAAATTGAGCTTCAGAGCTATCGTTATCGTTGGTAACAAAAAAGGACAAGTTGGTGTTGGTTGTGCTAAGGCAGCTGAAGTTATCATCGCTATCCAAAAAGCTATTGCTGATGGTAGAAAAAATCTTATCACAGTGCCTATTTTCAAAACAACTATTCCACACCCAATCACAGGTCGTTCAGGTGCTGGTGCTGTAATGTTAAGACCAGCTTCTCAAGGTACAGGTATTATTGCAGGTGGTGCAGTTCGTTCAGTTCTTGAACTTGCAGGTATTGAAAACATTCTTTCAAAATCTTTAGGTTCAAAATCACCTCTTAACGCTGCTAACGCTACTTTAGAAGCTCTTAAATCTTTAAGACCATTCTCTGAAGTTGCTAAAAAACGTGGCTTGACAATGGCTGAATTATTAAACTAGTCGGCTATTTTCATTCAGATTTGAAATGAAATAATAATAGTAGAACGTAGGGTGGGAAAAGCGTTCTAGCAAAATTAAATTTTAAACAATGAAATTGAAATAAGCGTTCCCACCGATAAAAAAATAAGATTAAAAAGGAAATAACAATGGCAAAACAAATAAAAATCAAACTTGTAAGAAGTTTAATCGGATGCTCTGACGCTCAACGTAGAGTTGCTCAAGCTTTGGGTCTTAAAAAAACTGACCAAGTTGTTGAACACCAAGACAGTGCAACAATCATGGGTATGGTTAACAAGATTTCTCATCTTGTAGAAGTGGTTGACTAGAGTTTAGAAGTTTAGAGGTTTAGAAGTTTATAAGAAATTTAAAACTTCTCCTCAACTACTCAACTTATAAACTCTTCAACAGATATTATAAGTAAAAAAGTTATTTAAAAGAGGACATAAAAATGACAAACATAACATTAGAAGATTTAAGACCAGCTGAAGGTTCAACTGGCAAATCAAAAAGAGTAGGACGTGGTCGTTCTTCAGGACACGGTAAAACATCTTGCCGCGGTCATAACGGTGAAGGACAACGTTCAGGCAGAACTGCTAAAAGAGGTTTTGAAGGTGGTCAAATGCCAGCTTACAGAAGATTACCTAAGTTGAAAGGTTTCCAAATCATCAACCAACGTAATTATGCTCAAATTAACGTTGGCAGATTAGCTGATTTAGAAATTACTGAAATTTCTTTGGAATCTTTGAAAGAAATTAGAAAAGCTCATCCTTCTTGCGATGGTTTAAGAATTTTGGGTAACGGTGAAATCAAGAAAGCTATCACTGTTAAGGCTAACTATGTAACTCCATCAGCAAAAGAAAAAATCGAAGCAGCAGGCGGAAAGGTTGAATTAGTATAATGGTAAGAGGAACAACAGGCGGAATGAGAATGCCTACAACGGCAGATTTGATGTCTATGTGGAATGCTTCAGGCTTGAAAGAGAAGCTTATCTTCACTTTCGGAATGCTTGTTCTGTTCCGCTTTGGTATCCATTTGCCGGTATATGGTATTAATAACGAAATTTTCGCAAACATCGCGTCAGGCAACAACATCTTAGGTTTCTTGGATTTGTTTACCGGTGGTGCATTGGGTAAAGTTTCAATATTTGCACTAGGTATCGGACCATATATTACTTCATCAATCATTATGCAGTTAATGGCTGTAATTATTCCTGCGTTGGAAAAATTACAGAAGGAAGACGGCGAAGCAGGCAGAAGAAAACTTTCTCAATACACAAGATTATTTACTGTTGTATTGGCAGTTTTCCAAGCCGTAATCTTTATGGGTTACATGGCTCATCTTCCGGGCGCAATTACAGCAGGTGTAAGTCATATTATGTTTTACATCTCTGCAGTTGTATCATTAACAGCAGGCTCTGTTCTTGTAATGTGGATGTCTGAATTAATCACAGAAAAAGGTATTGGTAACGGTGGTTCTTTAATTATCTTTGTTGGTATCTTGTCAGGTATTCCGCTTTACTCATCAAGAACAGCGCAAATGGTTTCTAATGATTCAGCTCTTATGTGGGGCTTGATTCTATTGCTTGCAATCTTCTTTGTTACAATGATTTTCATTGTAGTAATGCAAGAAGCAATTCGTAAGGTTATTATTGTTAATCCAAAAAGACAGGTTGGTAACAAGGTTTATGGCGGAGTAAATACATTTATTCCATTCAAACTTAACCCCGGTGGAGTTATGCCAATCATCTTTGCAGTGGCAATCTTATTGTTCCCATCAACTATTTTGAGTTTGGTTGGACAAGCTAATTTGCCTGCAGGTTGGGTTCAAGATGTAGTTCTTATGTTGAATAAAATCTTCAATCCAAGTGGTTTAACATATTATGCAATTTATTTTGCAATGATTGTTGTGTTGACATTCTTCTATGCATCAATTATGCCAAATATGCAACCAAAAGAAATTGCTGATAACCTTAAAAAATACGGTTCATCAATTCCGGGTGTTAAACCGGGAAGACCAACAGCTGAAGCGTTGGATAAAATCTTAACAAAAACTACTTTCATAGGTGCAATGGGCTTAGGTATAATTGCTCTAGTACCTGCGTTTGCAAGTTATATAACTAAGATTACAACTCTTCAAGGTATCGGTGCCACTTCATTAATCATCATGGTTGGTGTTGCACTTGATTTGATTAACCAAGTTAGAACTCACTTGCTTGCAAGAAACTACGAAACATTCTTGAAGGATTAGTAGGATAAATAATTCAGAAAAAAGGAGCGACGAAGCGTCGCTCTTTTTTTTATTATTTTAGCTTTTTTGTTGGGCTGAAAGCCCAATCTACATTTGCTCAATTTATTTTTCTACTTTTCCTAATACAAATGTAACAATTTCTTAACAAACCCTAAAGTTTTTCGTAAAAATGCCGATAACATGTATGTAAGATTTAGGAAAAGGCGGACGATGTCAGGTTTATCAATTCATGAAAAACGACAATTAGCGGAACAGCTTGCTCGTGAACAGTTGAGCAAGTCCGGTCAATATCGTTTTGGAATTCCTCAAAGTGTGTTGAATGCCAAAGCGAATGAATTCATGCGCCTTTCAGATAAAGAAATCCAGCAAAAATTCAATGAATATTTTCAATCAACAGGTTTAAACGCAAAGCCAAAAGACTTGTGGGATTCAATGGGTTTGAATCTCGAACAAAAGAAAAAAGCCGAAGCGCACATGAAAGGGCTTCAAAAACAAATTAACAAAAAATATATGCGTCCAGCAACTTCTAACAAAAAGAAAACTGGCGCAAAACAAGCCAAAAATATTTTACCAAACGACGTAAAAAAAGAAATTCGTCAATTTATGGTTGCTCTTTTAAAGCAAGCCTTCAATCAAAAATCAGAAGAGTTTAGAAACTACTTGTTGAACAATAAAAGCGGTTTTGCAGAAGGCGCAATGGAATTGCACGACCTAGGTTCAGCATTTGCTGATAAATTAACTGAAATTGGCATTGTTGTTGATAGAGGCGACACAAGAGCCGAAATTAGAGAAAAACTTATCAAAAAACAAGCTGAAATCGACGTATTAGAGAGCTACATTGGTGATGAAAAATCATTTAATGAACTTTTCAAAAAATACTTCAACGAAAATTTTGATTATCAATCAACTTTTGACTACATTTGCGCAAGTTCTGAATTTACAACACAAGATAGCTCTAAGAAAATTGAAAAGTTTAACAAGAAATTTAGCGATTTAACAAAAACAAACTTGAAATCTGCAGACGATTATATGGGTAACGCTAGTGGTGCGGGCGGTTTGATGGACTTAGCCTTTAACGTTGCTTTGATGTACGTTTCTGGTGGCTCTAGCGCAATTGGCAAATACGCACAAATGACTGCAAAAGGTGGTACTGAACTTGCAGAAAACGCTATCACAAAGGTTGCAGGGAAAAAACTCGCTCAATCAAGCGCAGGACAAGCAATGTCACAGGGCGTTGGAATTGTAGCAGCGCAAACAACAAGTGCAGGTTTGAACGCAGTAGCTTTTCAAGGCACAAAAACTGCAGAACTTGCAGGTGAAACTCTTGCAACTGGGGAAATCGACACAGAAAAAGCTAAAAACATTGTAGCAAGCGCAGAAGGCTTGTTTAAATTCGGCTATGTTGGTGGCGCAATTTCAGGTCCTTTGGGTATGCAAGTTAAAGGTTTGACTACAAAACTTTTGAACAGCAAACCGATTATCAATCAGATTTTGACAAAAGGTATCACCAGCAGACCGGCTCCGCTAACTAGTGTTTTGAAAGATATTTCAGAACACTCTGAAGCAATTGGCGAAGTTTTGAAATTTGGTACAGAATTTGGCATAAACGCCGGTTATATGGCTTATGATGAAGGCGTAAGCTACACCGATGCAATAAAAAATTTGGCACAAATGGACGGCGTTTCTAAAATGGTTTTGGCAATGTTGGGCGCAAAGAATATGGCATTTTTGACACCAGAAAAAGTTCAACAAGTTAAAACAGATTTGGCTGGCTACAAGGTTAGTATTACTGCTTATAAAGGACAAAAAGCTTATTCTGTAGTAGACGCACAAGGCAAAGAAACAAAACTTGCAAGCCCAGAAGAATTGTTCATGTTTATTTTGGACAAAGAGGCTCAAAGCGTTGGCATAAAGGCTGAGGTAAAGAAAGGCAAAACTTTAGAAGGTGGTATCTCTGATAATGAACTCACTGAAGTTGCACCGTTTGCACAAAGATTAACAAAAGCTCCAACGGTAGAAGAGTTGACAAACCCAGAATATAAGAGCGTTAAATTAGAAAATGGCGAAATTAATACACAAGGCGAGTTTGTTTCTGATGGAAATTATACCGTTGCAGAAGCTCCTTTTGGCAAAAAAGAAACTTTTAAAACTTATACAGATGGCGATAAAAAACTTGCAACTACCGTTGAAGAATTGGCTCTTCAATACGCTCACTATTGCGGTAGAGAAAAAGCAGTGAAATCTGATATAAACGCTGTTGAAGCTTTGTTAAGAGGAAAAGATGTTACTCCGCAAGATATTTCAGAGATTATTTTTGATTTCAATCATGCAACGGAAGGTCGAGAAAACTATAATGACGGAATTTTAAGCTGGAAAGGTTTAAAGACTGTTAAAGATTTAAAAACTTTTAAAACTAATATCCGAGAATTTGATAAATTCATGACTGAAATGAAAGCAAGCAATGTTGATAGCGAGGTTTTGTACTCTCTTAGAAATCTAAGAATGGACTTTATGTCTGAAAGTTTGAGCCAATTAAAACCAGAAGAGTTTAAGAAAAATCTTGAAACCTTCAAGAATTTAGATTCAGAAATTCAAAAAGGTAGTACTTATAGAGAATCAACTTGGCTGTTAAATCAACATAGCCCAGAAGAGTTGGCAAATCTTGAAGTAGCAAATGAGTTCAACAAGTGGATTGCAACAAAAAGAGCCGAAGGCAAAGAAAATTTGCCATATTTTGCCTCTGATGCTTTTAGTTTTGCAAGGCTTCCACAAGAAAAAGTTGCTCAAGCAAAACAAAATGTTGAGCTTGTAAAAGAAATGGTTGAAAGCGGTGAAAGAAACTTGCACTTAATGTGTGAACTTTTAACTGATAGCTATGATACAAGTTTGTATACAGATTTGCATGCCAAATTAAAATCAGATTTGGGCGACAAATACGACATAAAAGATTTTGATAAGATTTTCCTATCTGCATACAACGACAGAGGGAATTACAACTTTGATTTCGGTATTCAATTTGCCAAAAATTATCCAAATGGTTTTAAACACTTTGGAGCATATCAAATCAACAAAATGGCTGAAAAATTCGCGAAACTTGATAAATCTGCTCAAGAAGATATGATCGCAAAATTGACTATCTTAGGAAAGTTTCCTAAGTTTTGCGAAATTGAGGGTAAATTGCAGGAATTGTCATTTGACAGATTTATGTCAAATGAAATTCCTGATGCTAAAAATATTGCAGATTATATAAATAAATCAACAGTAGATTCTTTTAAAAACTTTGATTTTGAACGTTATTCATTAACGGATATTCAAGGTTTCGTAAAAGCAAGACAAGTTGGCGATAGTTTTGATAGCAAATATACAGATACCTTATTATCTATGAAACTCCAAAGAAGTGATAGCGAAAAAGCTGAAATCCTTGAGTTGGCAAAAATTGATAAAGAATTTGTAAATGAACTTTTGGCTTCAAAAACAGGCCACAAAGATTATAAACCTGTATATTTCAGAGATAAAGCCATTATGGACAAACTTGATGGCAAAACTACTGAGACTAAATCTGACTTAAAAACCGATTATGATAGAGTTTACAACGAATATACAGTAAATGATATGCAACTTTTAGTAGAAGCTAAAAATATTGATGAAGACATGACTAGAGAATTGATGTATTCCGTATCTGATGACGGATACGGACGCATACGTCGTTTTACTCCGAAACAAATTAGTCAAATTGTTAAATACGCTCAAGCTGATAAAGCGTTTGCACGAGAAATTATTAATGAAACCATTACAAATCATTATAGATTTGATTCTGAAACGGTAACTGCTATTTTAGAAAATATTTCAACCTGCAAAGATTTCATGAAAGAAATTATTAATGCTAAAAATAGCGATAAATCATCTTATCACTATGGAGAATATGAATATACCAGTTTTCAAATTAGCAATTTAGCTAAAGCTGCAAAAATTGATGCAAAATATACTAGAGAGTTATTAAATACTTATGTGGAAGATTTAACGAACGAAATTTATAAGAGATTTAGTACCGATGATATATTAAATATTATAATAGCAGGGCAAAACAATAAAGAACTAATGAAAAAATTGGTAGACAGTTCTAAAAAAAGCCTTTTTGGTAAAACTCAAGATGCTGTATACAATGCTAATAACATTGTTCAAATCTTAAATTTTGAAAAAAGCGTTGAAGATAAAGCTTTTGTAAAAGATATTTTTGCAGATAAAGAATTTACGCAAAACGGCTTGGTAAGAGTTGCCGAAACATTGAATTGCAGAAGAGATTCTGAATTTAATACATTATTTAAAGAACTATTCTATGATAAAGAAATGCCGAATAAATGTATTCCAGGTATTATCGACGCTGTAAATAAAGAGAATATTTCTTTATTAAACAAACTGAAATCTAATCCGGATTTTCCTAAAAATGGAATTGCAAGTGTATTGCAAGTTACAAATAAAGAAAATATTGAATTAGCGGAACAATTATGTATGGATAAAGAATTTCCTATAAATTATATTAATGAAACTGTATTTGCGGTTAATGCTCGAAATAAAGAATGTGCATTAGAATTGTGTTCAAATAAAGAAATACCACCTGAACATCTTTCTAAAATTTTAACATACACAAATCAATCAAACAGTGAGGCTGTTATAGATTTTTGTAAAACATACAATAATTATGGATTCAGTGCTGATAGAATTATAGATTTTGTACCTCACTTAAAAGATATTAATTTTGAAAATATGCAGACTTTGCGTACTAAAATTAGTGAAAACGCTTACCAAAAGATGTCTGCAAGTGACTTTGTTATACTTACTAATAATATGGCATTGGTTGGTAAAACTTCCGTTGAAAGTTTATTGAAATCAGAAAAATATAATTTAATCAATATATTATTAGCTAACAAATCAAGAATTTGTGAAGACAAGTTGCTTAATATTAAAGAAGCTAGTCCGATATTTCCGACAGGTGAAGCAGAATATGCTGAAAGAATGAAAGAGCTTTCTGATAGCTTAAATATTTCATTTGACAAATTAACACTTGAAAAACAAGCAAAATTTGATAGCAGTATTGGTTCTTTAAGCAATGGTGTTAAAGAAATGAATTTGGCTGATTTATCAGAAATTAACCTTAAATACTCTCAGAAGGAATTTGTAAATGATATTAACGAGTTATTAAAAGATTTGCCGGCAGAAGAACAAATCAAACTCCAAAATAAATTTGGTTTTAGAATTATTGATAACAAATTGACGGGTTATCCAAAAACCGTTAAAGATATTAATGCTGCTGATTTAGGAAACAAAGAATTATTAAACAAAATCAACGGAGAAGTTGATAGATTCTTAAACAATAATGCGTTAACCGTAAAAGATAACCCTCAATTGAATTCTTTATTGAATGACTTGTTCAATAATTGTCCTGAAATTTTGAACCAAATCGATGGAACAGTAGAATTTGCAAAAACTGTTAAAAGATTACAAACAATTGTAAATCGTGAAGAGTTCGAAACATTATCTGATTCTGACAAAAAAATCATAGAATTGGCAATTTTGGTTGAAAACACTGATAAATCTATTAATACATCAAAAGATGCAGCTTTTGATGCGTTCTTTATCGGGCAAAAATACGGATTATCTGATAACGAATCTAAAAAACTTTATTACATAGTTGAAGCAGGTTCCAGTGTTGAAACCTTTATGCAAACTACAAAAGATACAACTGTAAGAAAATATCGTACAAGTCAGATAACAGGGCAAGACAGACAAGATAAATTTGATATGATGGCATTAAATTTGAAAGAAGATAATCGCTTAAAAATGACTCAAATGCTTTATTCTTCAAAATATCCGAAAGGTTTTACAAGAAACTTTGATAAAGCATTAGAAAATCGTATTAATGAAATCAAGTCACAAGATTTTATTCTTCCTCAAACTCCGAGTGAAACTTATCAAGAATATGCTACCCCAACTGAAATAAAAAGAGGTGATAATAAATATAACGTTAATACAGTTAAAGCTAAAGATATTCCAAATCTGTATGCATTCGTTCATACGCCGGAAGCTGGTTATGCAACGGGTGGAACTCGTGCTGCAAACTTTGCTAACTTTGAAGCTTTTGCAACTTTAAATGATGATAAAGTTATTTGTACAAGCTACGTTTCTACTGATAAAGCTGGACTTGTTCATGAATTTGGTAAAGGTTTTATTTTTGAAATTCAAAATGATAAACAATACGTAGCTTACGGACGAGATATTTATTCTTTAGGTAAAAATATTCCAGATATAGTTGTTGAATATTATAGAGATAAAGGCTTTAAAGCTAATCAAAATAAAGGTGAAAAATACGACCACAGAACTTTGATGTCTAATATAATGAAACGTATGCTTTTTGGAAAAGATTATTATCAAATGAGCAAGGATGTTATCACTGTAATTGATGGCATTAAAACGAGATATAATTCTAAATTACAAGAATTAAAAAAACAAAGACAAAGTATAATTAAAAATATATTTGGTACTGATAATATTACTAATGAACAATATAGAGAATTGAAATCCAATACTGCATTTGTAAATATTGAAAAACAAATGAAAGATTTAAGAAATCAAGAAGTTGCAGAAATTGAAAATATTCCGGAATACAAAGAATTAAAAGATATGGATAATAAATACATAGCAAGACTCGATAATGTTAAGGCTAAATTGGGTGATAAACCAATGACATTGGATAATATCAGAATAATTGACGCGGAATTAGCAAATGCTTATAAAACATTCTTAGACAGAGATGGCGCAAACAAATCAGAAAAGCTAGTTGACAGTGCAAGTTTGTTAAGAAGTTCTTGGCATAATGAAGCTCTTGTTTCTAATCCGAAAATTACAGGTATTTTTACCGATAATATCGAAAAACTTCCAGAAGAATATCTTGTAAAAGCGCAAGAAGAAAATTTACCAATAGTAATATTTGATGAAAAAGAAGTAAAAAGTATTTTCTAGTTTGAATTCATCATTTTGTAAAAACCTTCCAATACAAGCAACTTTTGCTTCACTTCCACTCCGCCGGCATAGCCTATGAGTGAACCGTTTTGCGCAATTACACGATGGCAGGGAATTATTATTGAAATCGGATTATGTCCGACTGCTCCACCGATTGCTTGTGCGGACATCTTTGTCAAACCTCTTTGTCTTGCAATTTCTTTTGCAATTTTGCCATACGTCGTAACTTTTCCATATGGAATTTTGCCAAGCTCTGCCCACACAGCTTGGCGAAATTTGTTACCGATAGGTGCAAGCGGTAGTGACTTGATATTTGGCTTTTTACCTTCAAAATAATTATCGAGCCAAATTTTTGTATCACGAAAAATCTTAAGGCTATCTTCTTCTATAAGAATATCTGCCCCGCTACAAAAATATTTTTGCCCGACAAGCCAAACTCCTATAAGGTTTTCGAACTTATCGCATGCCAAAACGTATGTACCAACTGGTGATTGATAGGTTGTTTTGTAAAATGTATTCATAAAATTCATTTACATATTATAACAAAAATAGCCAACCGGTTAATTGTCAAGATGAGTTTCTGATAGTAAAATTTTCTTGTTAGGTTCGATTTTATGATAAATACTGAAAGTAAAGAACATTTATTAAATGCAGTTTTAGAATACTGTGAGGATATAGTTACAGTTAAAGATTTATCGCTAAGGTATGTAGCTTATAACAAGGCATTTTTTTCTTTGATTGGTGGTAAAAAGGGAGAAACTGTTATTGGAAAAACATTGTCGGAATCACTGCCTTTTAGTTGTGTAGATATTTTAGAAGAATGTTGTAAAAAAGTTATACAAACGCAAGATATTCAAACTGTAACGTTTGTATTATCTTATGACAACATAAATCGAATTATTAAACAAACAGCTACGCCTATTATAAAAAATGGAAAACTGGAAGGAATTTTATCTATTTCAACAGATGTTACTAATGAAGAATGTTTAAAAGCAAAACTAGTAGCTAAAAATTATCAGTTAAATACTTTATTAGCAAATTTGCCAATTATTGTTTATATGAAAGACAAGGATAAAAATTTAATAGTTGCAAGCGAACATTCGCGACGTTTTGTTTGCGAAGGAATTGATCATTATTCGAATGATTTGCAACTTGATATTTTAGAAGCAAAAGCTGAAACCGCAAATGAAGATAACTATGTTTTACAAAACAAAAAAAATTTAAAAAAAATTAAAACTGCAAAAGATTGTAATGGGCAAACGCACTGGTATAGAATTAACAAAGCACCTATTTTGACAGAAGAAAATGAAATAATGGGTTTAGTTACGATTACTAAAAATATTGATAACGAAAAACGCCTTGAGAACCAAAAGAATTTATTTCTTGCAACTCTTAGCCATGATTTAAAGAATCCGCTACAAGCACAAATCAGTTCGCTGGAGCTTCTATGCAAAGGTATGTTTGGAGAACTTAATCCGTCGCAAAAAGAAATGGTGGATATGATTTTAGAATCTTCAAGATATATGAAAGAAATGTTATATTCTCTTCTTAAAAGCGGAAAAGATAATAATGGCATAATTATGCTAAATAGACATCATTTTGATTTAAATAAAATTGTCCAAAAATGTGTGAAAGAAACAAGCGACCTTGCTTTAAGTAAAAATATAAAAGTTGAAATAATTTCATCTTTATCAGAAGACGACAAACTTTATGCAGACGAAATTCAAATGCGTAGAGTTATTGGAAACATGTTGAATAATGGTATAAATTACGCTTATGAAAACTCTCCTGTAACTATAAAATTATATAAAGAAAGAGATAGTATTTTCTTTGTAATAACAAACAAAAGTAACGAAATTTCGCAAAGCTTGAAAGAACAAATTTTTGATAAATATGTTTGCGGAGAGCCTTTGCAAAGCAGTAACGGCATAGGCTTAGGACTTTATTTCTGCAGAAAAATTGTAGAAGCTAATGAAGGTAAAATATTATTGGATGCTTCCGGCAATGACAATTCATTTATTGTAGAATTGCCGATACTAAGTGAAGATCACGCATTCATAAATGAAATAGTTTTATAGTTTTTTTTAATTCTGTTTTAGTGCGCTTTATAGCGCACTTATTTTTAAATAAATTGCGCAGTTTTAGATTTTTTGCATTTTTTTAATTCTTTAGAGATTCCTGCAAAGATTATTTCTCCGCCGGCTTCACCACCTTCAGGTCCCATATCAATAATATAATCAGCATTTTTGATTACATCCAAATCGTGCTCAATTACAACGACGGTTGCACCATTATCAATTAGAGTTTGAAAAACTGTTAAAAGCGTTTGAACATCAAGCGGATGTAGTCCAATTGTCGGTTCATCAAATATAAATACTGAATCTGATTGGGTTTTGCGCATTTCACTTGCGAGTTTCAATCTCTGCGCTTCACCACCCGAAAGACTTGGTGTTGCTTCCCCCAAAGTCAGATAACCCAGACCTAAATCTTGTAGAATTTGCAATCTTTGATTTACGAGTTTCAAATCTTTGCAAGCTTCAAGTGCTGTGTTGACATCCATCGCCATTAGTTGTGGAAGCGAATATCCTTTGTATTTGATACTTTCAGCAACTTTTGCATATCTTGAACCACTACATTCGGGGCAAGGAATTTCAACATCAGGTAAAAACTGAACATCAAGATTAATTACGCCTGTTCCGTCGCAAACAGGACAGCGCAAACTTCCTGTGTTATAAGAAAAATCTCCTGCTTTGTAGTTTAAATCCATTGATTTAGCGACTTTTGCAAATGTTTTTCTAAGTTCATCATGAACATTGGCATAAGTTGCAACAGTAGAGCGAATATTTATCCCAATCGGAGTTGCGTCAATCAGCTTAACTTGTTTAATGTCGTCTGCTTTAATTTCCTTTATGTGTTCAGGGAGTTTTGACTTTGTTGCGAGAGATTCTAAAGCAGGTGTCAAACTTTCCAAAACCATTGTTGTTTTACCTGAACCCGAAACGCCTGTTACAACAGTTAAACGCCCTTTTGGAATATCAACAACCAGTGGTTTAACCGTATGAATAGCATCTGTTTCCATGTGAATTTTGCCAAATTCAAACATGTTTTCAGGATTTGCTTGTTTTCTTGTGACAACTTGCTTTTTACCTGATAAAAATCCGCCGATTATTGAATTTTCATTGTTTTCTATATCTTCAACGGTGCCTTCTGCTATTACGTAGCCGCCATTTGCGCCTGCTTTCGGTCCCATTTCGATTATCCAATCGGATTCGGTTAGAATTTGAGCATCGTGGTCAACTAAAATAATAGAATTCCCGTCATCCAAAAGGTCGTGCAAAACGCCTTTTAAACCAACAATGTTAGAAGGATGTAAACCTATTGAAGGTTCATCTAAAACGTATAAAACGCCTGTTGTTCGGTTTCGAACAGCGCGTGCAAGTTGCATTCTCTGACGTTCACCTGTTGAAAGAGTTGACGCAGCTCTATCAAGAGTTAAATATCCCAAACCTAAATCCATAAGGCGTTTTGCAACCGTTAAAAATGAGTCGCAGATACTGTCTGCCATCATTTGCATTTCTTTCGGCAAAGAATTTGGAACTTTTTTCACCCATTCAACAAGCTCTGACAGAGTCATTTGACAAGCTTCATCCAAAGAAATTCCCATAATTTTAGGATATCTTGCTTTTTGAGATAAACGCGTTCCGTGACAATTCGGACAAATATCCTGTTTAAGGAATTTTTCGACACGCTTCATACTTTTTTCGTCTTTAACTTTTGATAAAGCGTTTTCAACTGTATAAACCGCGTTATAATAAGTAAAATCTAATTCGCCTGCTTGATTTGTATTTTTTGCTTTGTAGAAGATGTGTTTCTTTTCGGCAGGACCGTTGTATACAATGTCTTTTTCTTTGTCGGTTAAGTCTTTAAAAGGAACATTTGTTCTAACGCCCATCTCTCGGCAAACATCGGTCATAAGTGACCACATAAGCGTTCCCCAAGGTGCAACTGCGCCTTCATCAATTGTTAAAGATTCGTCAGGAACAAGTGTTGACTTGTCTACAGTTCTTACTATGCCTGTCCCGCCACAAACTTCACAAGCACCTTGACTATTGAAAGCTAATTCCTCTGCTGACGGTGCGTAAAAATGCGTCTGACACGTCGGACAAATAAGTTCTTGTTCGCTTGCAACTGCTAGAGTTGGTTCGTGATAATGCCCGTTAGGACAACGATGACTTGCAAGGCGTGAAAACATCAATCGAAGACTATTTAAAAGTTCAGTACCAGTTCCGAAAGTACTTCTTACTCCGGGAACTGCGGGTCTTTGATGTAAGGCAAGAGAAGCCGGAACGTATAGAATTTCGTCAACAAGAGCCTTTTCTGCTTGCGTCATTCGACGTCTTGTATAAGTAGAAAGAGCTTCTAAATATCTTCTCGAACCTTCTGAATACAAGACTCCAAGTGCAAGAGAAGATTTTCCGGAACCTGAAACGCCTGCAATTCCGACAATTTTATTTAAGGGAACATCAACATCAATGTTTTTAAGATTATGAACTTTTGCCCCTCTAACTTTTATTGCATTAATTTTATTTGACATAGCCTTCAATATTGTAACCCTTAAGCATCTCTTCTGCAATACTTAACAAAAAGCAAAGAGTTGTATCGCTCTAACCATCCTATAACTGACAATTCAAAATATAATAAGATAACTTCGTACTGCGTCATAATTTAACGTAGTACGAAGTTATTGAATATTTATTTAATTTATTTTTGAGTTTAGTTCTTAATCAGCAAAATATCTGGCTAGTAAACCATCAAAGCCACGACCGTGGCGTGCTTCGTCTTTTGCCATTTCATGAACTGTGTCATGGACAGCGTCCAAACCTAATTCTTTAGCACGTTTTGCTAATTGTAATTTGCCGTCGCAAGCACCGAATTCAGCTTCTGCTCTAAGTTCCAAGTTTCGTTTTGTAGAAGATGTAACAACTTCGCCCAACAATTCTGCGAATCTTGATGCGTGGTCAGCTTCATCAAAAGCATATCTTCTGTAAGCTTCTGCTACTTCAGGATAACCTTCTCTATCAGCTTGTCTTGCCATTGCAAGATACATACCAACCTCTGTACATTCGCCAACAAAGTTAGCTCTCAAGCCTTCAAGAATTTGAGGATCAACATCTTTAGCAATGCCAACTCTGTGTTCGTCAGCATAGTTTTTATTATCATCTTCCATTTTTACGAAAACTTCTTTGACTGCACCACAAACTGGGCATTTATCCGGAGCTTCGCCTTCTACAGTGTAACCACAAACTGAACATACGTATTTTGCCATAATTTATTTCCTTTCTTATTTAACCTTGTCAACAAAATTAATTATAGCATGTACGATTAATGCGTTCAATTGTAATTACAACATTTTTTATATTACATTTGCGATTTTATTTATGAAAATATATAAATCGTGAAATGAAAATCAAATTACCTCATTTTCTTATTCACTTTCAAAATGACTTATAGTAATATGTTGTTATGAAAAGAAAAGTATTAATTTGTTGTTTAGCTTTATGTGCAGTTTTGGGGCAAAACCAAGTTTTTGCTGCGCCAAACGGAGCTTTTGCTGAGCATTATAACGCAGGTCAAAATTACTTGATGTCTAATCAGTATTCTTCGTCAATCGTAGAATTTAGAAAAGCTCTCAGAATTAATTACCTTGATAACTCCGCAAGAATAGGGCTTATCAATGCTTATCTTGCTAGAGCTACTTATTATGCTAATCAAGATAAAAATTATGATAAAGCCGCTAATGATTTTAGAAGCGCGCTTTTCTATCTGAAAATTTATCCGAACAAGGAACAAACTGTTCAAAATTCAGCAGGCATGATTGCTTCGGCAACCGAAAATCTAAACCAATGCTTAAAAGTAATCAGTTTTGATTCAACTCCAAGTGGAAGATATAAACGTGGTGAAGAATTGCGTGCAATGGGAAATTTATCTGCCGCAGCGTATGAATTTTCAAGAGCGACTCAAGGCGATAAAATGGCAGCTGACGCTAACATGCAGGTTGCGGATTTGCTCAAACTTTTAGGCAACGAACCTCGTTCTGCGGATTATTACAAAATCGCACTTGATTTAAATCCAAACAATGGCGTGCTTAGAATGAAATACGCAAGAACTTTGGATAAATTAGGACGCTATGACGACGCAGTTTCGCAGTATAACGAAGCTTTAGCAAATTCTAAAGGCGACATGGAAGTTTTGTATGCACTGGAAAGAATTTATCTGAAAAAGCTTGCCGTAACTCCATCTGATGCAGAACTCAATGCAAACTTGGGTGCTATTAAACAAGCACAGGGCGATTATGAAACAGCTTTAAGTTATTACGGAAAAGCAGAACAAATTAATCCTTCTAACGTTACAACCCGCTTGAATGTCGGAACACTTTTTCAACAAAGAAAAGAATATCAAAAAGCTATTCAGTCGTACGATTCTGTTTTGACTTTGTATCCAAACAACACTCAAGCACTTTTATATAAAGCGCAAGTGTTTAAAGAAATGGGTGATAATAAAACTGCTTTAAATTTATATAAACGTATTCTTGCAATCGACCCTAATAATGCAGGTGCGAAGGCTGAAATTTCAGGCGCGATGAAGGATGCACTTTCACCATCAGAATACATTGCATACCTTAACCAAAACGGTACGGATGAAGAGATTTACGAATACGCATACAAATTGCACAAAGATAATAAAATTGATGATGCAATTAGCGGTTACAAGGCTGTTATTTCTAAAAATGCCTCAAATGTTGATGCTTATGTAAATTTGGCGATTTGTTATGCGTCAAAAGAAGATTATAATAACGCTATCAGCACACTTAACGCAGCTAAAGCAAAGTTCCCGGCAAATAATCTTGTGCTTAAAACTCTGCAAAGTGTTCAGAATGACTCTGTTTCAACAAAACTTGCAACAGCATCTTCAAGTTTTGATAACAAGGATTACAAAAAAGCTATTCAACAATATTTGGCAATTAATCCGGCGACAGAAGATTCTATGCTTGGCGTGGCATCATCTTATCAGGCTTTGAACGATTTTAACAGTGCAATTGAATATTATAAAAAAGCAGAACAAATTAATCCTAAAAATGCAGAAATTCCGTATTATATCGGGTATTTGTACTCTGAACAACAAAACTGGTCATTAGCTGAAACATATCTAAAAAAAGCTGTCGGACTCAATCCTAATTCTGACGCAAAAGAATTGTTGACTTATGTTGTACAAAACGGTTCGGTTGGAATTTTAAACGAAGGTATTGATTTGTTTGAAAAAAATAATTTTCAAACTGCTATGCTAAAGTTTAATGATGTAATAAAAAAAGATGCGCAAAATGCTTACGCATATTATTATAGAGCTTTGATTTACGATGAGCAAAAACAACCAAAACTTGCGATTAATGACTATTTGAATGTACTTAAATATTCAAAAGAATTTCCAATTGCAAATTACATGGTTGCGGTTGATTATGACAGCTTGAACAATTATAAAGAAGCTTATAAATATTATCAAAAGTTTGTTTCAAGCTACACAACAGATGATGAATATTTAAAATACGCAAAAACAAGAATGGGTGAATTAAAGGCTTATGCAGGATAAAAACAAGGTTCAAGCACTAATATCAAGCAGGGTTTCGCTTGCACCAATGGCAGGAATTACAGACTATGTTTTACGTTCTCTTGTGCGTGAATACTCAAAAAATTGTCTTTTAACAACAGAGATGATAAGTTCGGAAGCTTTGACACAAGTTAAAGACACCGACATAGTTGCTCGTAGCGAAGACCATTCACCTATTTCGTATCAATTAAGCGGACATAAACCGAAAATGATTGCCGAATGTGCAAATTATCTTCAAAAATACGCCGATATGATTGATATAAACATGGGCTGTCCTGTAAATAAGGTGGTTAAAGGAACTGACGGTTGCGCATTAATGAGAAATGTAGAATTAGCGCAAGAAATTGTTCGCACAACGAAAGCTAATATTTCAATTCCTTTGAGCGTAAAATTTCGTTTAGGCTATACGTTTGATGAATTAAATTTCGTTGAATACGGTCAAAAAATGCAGGAAGCCGGTGCGGATTTTATCACAATCCATGGCAGAACTCGTTCTCAAATGTATGGCGGAAAAGCTGACTGGAAAAAGATTGCAGAGCTTAAACGTAATGTTGATATTCCTGTTTTCGCAAACGGTGATGTTGTTTCTATTGAAACAGCCGTTCAATGCTTGGAAGACTCTCAAGCCGATGGAGTTGCAATCGGGCGCGGAGCATTGGGAGACCCTTCACTTTTATATCGAGTAGAAAAATATATTAATTGCGGAGAATATATCACCCCACCAACTTTAGAAGAAAAAATTGCAACATTAAAGAAGCATTTGAATAAAGAAGTTGAGTTTCGTGGAGAAGATATTGGTGTGAAATTTTGCAGAAAATTTTATCCTTATTACGTAAATGGTTTTCAAGGCGCATCAAGACTTAGAGGAGAATTAGTTTTGATGAATGATTTGAAAGAAATTTTTAAGAAGTTAGATGGAATTTTGGCATTAAGGTAAATTTAGTTTTTGCTCCTCACCCCTACCCCCTCTCCCGCCTTCGTACCAGTGTCCGAGATAAATTTATCCATACTTTTTAAAATGTAGTTAAATCAAGACTTTTTAATGAAGCTTATATTGTATAGACTAAAAATAATAGTTAATAAAAAGCTGGATTCTTCGTTTTACAACACACTTCCAAGTTGGTATTAAACACTGGAAGTGAAGTGAAAAACAGTTTCTCAGAATGACGGAGCGTGAAACTATCGGCTTGACGTCATTTTGAGGTGCGATTAGCACCGAGAAATCCAGCCTTTTATTAAAATTATCTTGGATAGTAGTGTCAAGGGGCGAGGGTAACTGCTCGACTCGTAGTTGCACTTTGAGGATGGCCTGGTATTAAAAATTAATCTTAAATTGTTATCAATGTCATCCGACAATGTACTCTTTTCTTTTTGGTTACTTTTTCTTTTTAGTAAAGAAAAAGTAACTTGTGGTATAATGGGTTTAAAAGAATTAATGGAGAATGATAAATGAGCAAATATTTATTGGAAGTAGGTGTTGAAGAATTACCATACAAGTTTATTCCGATGGCGATTTCTCAACTTAAAGTTGGTTTTGAAACATTTTTGAAAAATAGTAACGTAGAGTTTGGCGATGTTAAAGTTATGGCGACACCAAGACGTTTGGCTGTGATTGTTAGTGGATTGGCAGCTTCTCAACCAGATGTTGAAAAAGTTGTTAAAGGCCCTATTGCTAAGGTCGCTTTTGATGAAAACAAAAACTTGACTAAGGCAGGCGAAGGTTTTGCTAAGAAAAACGGTGTTAGCGCGGATGAACTTTATGTAGAGAATGATTACCTTTATGCGAAGATTTCTATTAAGGGTAAAAACACAAAAGATTTGTTGCAAGAAAATGTTCCTGTGATTTTTTCTAAGTTGCAAGGCCCTCACTTTATGAGATGGGGAAATAATGATGTTAAGTTTTCTCGTCCTATCCGTTGGGTACTTTCAATTTTGGACGGTGAAGAAGTTAAGATTAGAATAATTGATAAAGATTCTTCTAATATGACTAACGGTCATAGATTTTCTACTCAGAATATCGTTATCAATAATCCTGATGAATATGTTCAAAAATTACGTGATGCTAAAGTTATTGTTGACCAAGACGAAAGAAGAGCTAAGATTGTTGAACTTACTAAGGCTGAGGCTGATAAGTTAGATGCTGTAACTAAAATTTCGGATGATTTACTGGAAGAAGTTACTTTTATTTGCGAATACCCTGTGGCTGTAACTTGTAACTTTGATGAGGCATTTCTTACTATTCCTCAAGAAGTTGCTGTTACCGTTATGGAAACTCATCAGAGATATTTTGCGCTTTATACTAAGGATGGCAAATTGATTAATAAATTTGTTACGATAACTAATTATATCGGTAATGAATTTGAAAATATTAAGGCAGGTAACTTGCGTGTAATTAAGGCTAGACTTGATGATGCGGTATTCTTCTTTAATGAAGATACTAAAAAACCGCTTGAAGCTTATGTAGAAAACTTGAAGGGCATGACTTTCCAAAAAGGTATGGGTTCTGTTTATGATAAAACTCAAAGAATTGTAAAACTTTCAGAAAAAGTTGCTAGCGAACTTGGAGTTAATAAACCTTCTATTAAGAGAACTGCAGAACTTTGCAAAGCTGATTTAGCTACAAACCTTGTGTTTGAATTTACTGAACTTCAAGGCTTTATCGGTGCGGATTACGCTAGAGTAAGTGGCGAAGAAGTTGGTGTTCAAGAAGGTATTAAGGAACATTATTTTCCATTGAATGCTGATTCTGAAACGGCTAAGAGCATTGAAGGTCAAGTGGTTGGTATTGCGGATAAGATGGATACAATTTGCGCTGTGTTTGCTGCAGGTAAAAAACCTACGGGCTCATCTGACCCTCTTGGTGTAAGACGTGCAGCTTTGGGTGTTATCAAGACTGTTTTAGAACATGGTTTGAAATTGGATTTATCAAAACTTATTGATGAAACTTTGGCATTGTTGCCTGTTCAAGCGGATGTTAAAGCTGATGTTGAAGAATTTTTCGTTCAAAGATTAATTATTTTCTTAAATAACGATTACTCTAAGAATGTTTTAGAGGCATGCTCTTCTGTTAACCCTTGCAAAGACCTTTGCGATTATGTTGAAAGAGTTAAGGCTGTTTCAGGTGGAGTTGATGAAAAACTTCTTGAAAACGCAAACAGAGTTTTGAGAATTTTGAAAGAAGAAGCAGGAAATGTTGACGAAAACTTGTTTACGCTTGATGCTGAAAAAGACTTGTATAAGGCGGTTCAGGGTATTAAATTTGACGGAGATTATAAAAAATATTTAGCTGATTTAACTCAAATTAATCCTGTTGTAACAAAATTCTTTGATGATGTTTTGGTAATGGATAAGGATGAAAAGGTGAAGAATAACAGACTTGCACTCTTGAACACTTTGAAAAATAAGTATATAATATTAACAGACTTTTCTAAATTGTAAAAAATTGTAACGAGTTAGAAAAAATGAGTCAATTTTTTCTTTTAGGAAACTTTATATAAATACAAAGTGAAGGTAGTAAATAAAGAGGTCGTTATGTTCAACCTAAAATTTTTAAAGTCACTAAAACAAGTATTAGATTCAAGAACGAATTTATTAACATTTTCAAACGCTCAAAAACAAGCGAATGAAGATTATATTGCATCGCTCTCATCAACAGAGCTTAAAATAAAATCTGACGAACAAAGGCTGGAAGCAATGGTCAGACAACAATTAAAAGAAGAATTTCCGAATATTGAAAAGAGTTCTTCTTACGACTTATTGGTTGACGCAGTCATCCATAATTATAAGTCAAAACAGCTTCAGGCCACAGACAACGCCGAAATTAAAGAATAGTTGTCAATTTTACTACACATATAAAACCGCCATCAAATAGTTGATGGCGGTTTTGTTTTATGATTTTGTGTTTTACTGAAAATCCACATTCAGGTGAAATGAACAAAAATCTAGGGTGTAATCTGCGTTAATTGAGTGACTGTAGTTCCCTCTTTCGGTGAAGCGTAGAAAGAAAAAGTATATCTATAATGTCTTGCTAATAACTTAATTTGTAACAAATTTTGTCTAAATCATTGACAAAATGTAATGTTTAATGTATATTGCGTGTGTGTTTATTAGTGTGAGGATAAAATTATGAAAGTAAGTGCTATTCAGGCTTGCCGTGTTAATGGTCAATTAAAATTAGCTAAAAATCGTAAATTAAGAGAAGATTTACCACCGGTTATTAACAGCAACCAAACTGATACGGTTTCATTTAAAGGTAAAGCGGCTGCGGGAGCAACTATTGGTGGACTTTTGGGTGCAGCTGCAATTACACTTTTATCGGGCGGTGCAGCTATTCCTCTTATTATAGGTGCTTACACTATTGGTGGTGCGGCGATTGGCGCAGGAGTTGGTGAAGCATTTAATGATAACAAAGATAATGACAACAAAAAAGAAGATTAATTCTGAAATTTTTGCCCATCTTTTTAGAAAAATAATTCCATGCTATAATCAAACAAAAACCGGGAGAATTATTAATGTTTAGCACTGATATTATTTATGAAGTAGTGACTTTTTCAATAGGTGACACAAAATCAGGGACAAAGATGGGCAAATTGCAATTGAAAGATCCTAAAACTAATGAGTTTTTGAACTGCATTTTGTGGGAAGAAGCTCTAAATCGTATGGATTCTAAACTTTTCCGTTGCGGTAACCAACTTCGAATAGTTTCAGGTTCTTTTAATGAAAAATATAACAATTGTCTTGTGAATGTTCTTGAACTCATTAAAGAGGCTAAAACAGGTATAGACAAACAAGAGCAGGCCAGAGTTTATCAAGAATTGATGAATTACGCAAATAAAATTAAAGACGAAAAGTTGCGTAATTTTGTTATAAATATCTACGAAGATAACAAGGAAAAAATCCTGGTTTGTCCTGCTGCAAAAATGATGCACCACAATTACATCGGCGGTTTGATGATTCATACTTTGGAATGTTTGAAATATGCAGAAGTTAATTTGCAGGTATTTTTTCAAAAATTGAACTCTGATGAAGTTTTTGCAGCTTGCCTTCTTCATGATATCGGTAAAATTTTTGAATACACGATTGACACGGAATCAGGTTTAATTGACTATGATGAAGATTTCCGCAAAGAATGGTTGACACATTCACAATATGGTTTTTCTATCTGTATGACAGCCGGTTTTAAACGTGTTGCGAAAATGATTGCCGCACACCATGGAAGAGCAGACTGGGGTGCAATTGTCGATTTAAACGAAAAAGACTTAGAGCCGATTGTTTACCTAATTCATCATATCGACGATTTGTCTGCAAAATTTGGGCAAATAAGTGTTTCAATGCTATAAAGCAGTTGAAACTTCTATTTCAAATCTTCTTTGCCAAGGGTAGCTATAATTACGGTTTTTTAAATCATAGTTAAAAATATCAGAAAGCCTGTTTTCATAAGGCTTCATCAGTTGCTTTATATCTGTCGGCTCTGAAATTTGTGCACGCACATTTGCTTGATAAGCCCAATCATCTAAAAGTCGTGTCGTTGCAAATTTCTTGAAAGCGTTTTCATCATACTGTGACGCGTTCCATTTAACTTTAAGCGCACATAACAAACTTCCTAATGTGTTTGCGCTTGTGTTCCAACCGGCATACCCGTAAAAGTTTTTTAAATCAAGTTTATTCAAAAGCTGTTCTACAAAAGCGTTATCCCCGCCATTTGCAAATCTTACATCTGCAATACAATACGGACGGTTAGGAGGCACAAAATCTCTGTCAAACGGTTGAGTTTCCCAACCCATAACTAATTCGCCTTGTTTTTCTTTAAAGTTGTTCACAATAAGAATAACATCAGCTTCTTCTCTGGAACTCAATTTAAACCCGCATAATTCAAGCTGTCCTGATACGGACTTTTCAATAGAAACATCTTCATAATTTGAAATCAAATTTTTGTATTCAGGTTCCAAAAACTCAGGATAGATTTTTATTTCTTTTTTTATGGCACGAGCGAGCAAAGCTAGCGGAATTTCATCTGCCCCTGTTTTAGTTTTTCCGCCTAATCGTTCTAATTCTTTTGCTTCTTCTACATTAAAACCCTTTTCAGCGCAATCATCTTTTGAAAAAATCAAGGTGTTGAATAAACCTTCTTTTTGCCAATTCAAGTATGTTTTGTTGAGTGTAAAATTACGTTTTCTGGTAGATAAATAATCTTCTATGATTTCATCAGGAATGTCATCTCTATTCACACCGCCAGAAAAAGAATAATCAAAAATTTTCTTGCCGTATTCGCTCCAGTATTCTTTTTCTTCTTCATTGTAATTGTTGTTGGAAATTCGCATAATACTTGAAAATGCGTAAACATTTTTATTTCTGAGTAGAGGTTTAATACGCTCTAAACGGGTTTGAAGTTCTTCTAAAGTTTCTTTAGAACGTCTTGAAGGAATCAAACCTCCATAAACCAAAGTATCTAAAGACAAAATCAAACTATCAATTTGTGGTAAATTTTCCAACCAAGAAATTAAACCTTCAATATCGGCAACCCGTTTTAAATCACCTAACAATTTTCTAGGTGGTATAAAAAACTCAATTTCTCTATCAATTCCCGCAATATCTTTTGCTAACGTGTAACAAACAGGACGGTTATCTATCGGTAAGAATGCAATTTTCATGAATACATAATACAACGAAAACTAAACAATTGCACCATGACTTGCATCTTGAACAGTTCTTGAATATTTACCCAAATAACCTTTAGCTTTTGTGACAAACGGTTTTAGATTATTTCTTCTTTCTTCCAATTCTTCATCAGGCACAAGCAAATCTAAAGTTCTGTTGTTAATATCAATTTTTATTTTATCACCGTCTTTAATCAATGCAATTACGCCACCATTAGCAGCTTCGGGACAAATATGTCCGACACAAATACCTCGTGTTCCACCGGAAAAACGTCCGTCCGTAATCAACGCAGCCTTTGTACCTAAACCTTTTCCTACAAGTAATGACGTAGGTGCTAGCATTTCACGCATGCCGGGACCGCCTTTTGGACCTTCATATCGAATAACTATTACATCACCTTCTTTGATTAAATCATTCTCTAAAGCCTTCATCGCGTCTTCTTCCGAATCAAAAGTTTTTGCTACACCTTCAAATTCGTAACAACTTTCATCAACAGCAGAAATCTTAATTACAGAACCTTCTGGCGCAATATTTCCTCGTAAAATTCCCAGCCCCGGTTTTGTTGTAAACGGTTCTGAATAAGGATGAATAATTGATTTATCAGAATAAACTCCTGTGAATTCTCTTGTCGCTTTAAATTCCGGAACACTTTTTATCAGCTCATCCACTACGGCTGGAATTCCGCCGGCTTGATGAAATGCAGTCATTGTTATGTTTGATGAAGGTTCAAGTTTTACAAATTGATGGATTTTGTGAGAAAGTTCGTCAAAGTCTTTAAGCGAAACTGTTTGAGGGGTTTCTTGATAAGCCCCCTCCCTAGCCATCCCCTGTGGAGAGGGTTGGGGTGAGGTGTCAGCCAACGTAGAGGCTTCACCCAACCCTGCAGCATTTGCTAAAGCCAAAATATGTAAGAACGAATTTGTAGAACCGCCCATACCTAAATCCGCAATAATCATATTTCTTAAACTATCTCTTGTAATTATATCTAAAGGCTTGATATCTTTTCTAACCCAATCAACGATTTGCATCCCGCTTTCAAATGCAATTCTGCGTTTTTGAGAAGAAACTGCTGCTGCTGTCGCACAATAAGGAAGGCTCATTCCTAAAACTTCCGTTAAGCAAGCCATTGTGTTTGCGGTATACAAACCTTGACAAGCACCTGCAGAAGGACAAGAAGCCTCTTCCAGTTCTAATAATCTTTGCTCTGTTATTTCGCCGTTTCTATATTTGCCGATAGCTTCAAACGCACCTTTAATCATTGTTAATTTTTCACAACGGCTTTCACCATCAAGCATTGGACCTGCTGTTACAATGATTGTAGGAATATTTATCCTTGCAGCTGCTATAAGCATACCCGGAGTAATTTTATCACAATTTGAAAGCAATACTAAACCGTCTAATTGATGCGCATTTGCAACGGTTTCAACACAATCAGCGATTAAATCTCTTGAAGGAAGTGAATATTGCATGCCGGAATGTCCCATTGCTATTCCGTCACAAACCGCAGGCACACCAAATATAAATGCTTGACCGCCGTTTGAGTGAATACCTTTTTCAATTTGGCGTTCTAAATCACGCATTCCTATGTGCCCCGGAACTAAGTCTGAAAACGAACTTGCAATTCCTATAAATGGAGATTCCATATTTTTCTTAGAAACTCCTGTAGCCATCAAAAGACTTCTGTGCGGTGTTCTTGCAATACCTTTTTTTATATTATCACTTCTCATAATAAAAACCCTTTCGTATTGATTTTATCACGAAAGGGGAATGATTTTTAAGAAAATTTATAAGGTTAGATAATTAAAATAATTTTTTATTAAGCAACTGCATTGTATGAACTGATTACATTTTGCAAAGCTTGAGCAACTTTTGGATCAAGTTTTTTATCATCTTGTGCTTGTTGAGCTGTCAATTGAAGCAATTGAGCTTGACCTTGAGCAGTCTTTTTCATATTGTCTACTTCAAGTTTTGAGCCAACATCTTCGCCAACCAATTTCTTTGTTAGTTTACCCATTGCCCAAGTACCGATTGAACCGCCAACCAAGCCTGCAACTGCACCGATTGCTGTACCTAAGCCAGGGCAGAATGTTGTTCCTACTGCTGCACCTATTTTAGCCCCTGCTGCTGCGCCAACTGCTTCACCAACTGTCCAACCAACGATTGAACCTGCAGCTTTTACAGATGTTTGACCTAATTGTTTAGCACCTGTTTTGTTGTCTTTAGAAAATGCGGATTTAATTTTGCCGAAATCCATCAAGAATTCCATAGCTGCGAAGAATCCGCCACCTTTAATACCTTGAGATTTAAAGCCTTTTTTAATTGCTTCGCCATATCCGGTAACAGCTTTTTCTGCTAATTTTTTATCAACGGCAGATTTCACTGCTGTATCTGTTGTCATTTTAGCGATGTCAGGATTAGTTTTACCAATTAGACTTCTCCAAGCTTGTGGAATAACGCCTGTCTTAGAGCTTGTAGCTACTCTGATTTTTTCGGTAACTTTTGCAATTTGTTCTTTATTACCTGATTTTAAAGCAGTTTCCATTTCTTTTTTCAAAGCATCATAAGTTGTTTTATCTAATCTCTTTTTGAACAAAGGAGCAAAACGCCATTTTGAAGCACCTTCCAACTTGTGCATTTTATGATAAGCATCACGAACTACAGCGTTTGTTTCAGGATTGTTCCATAATTTACCTAAGTCAGATTTTTTGTCTTTTACTCCTGCAAACATTTTTTCTACTGCACCTAATGAACTTAGTGATGCAAACGGATGAGCAATAAATCTTGTGTTATTAACCAATGCAAATGCTGCACCACCACCTGCTGCACCTAACAAAGATTCGCTTGGTTCCATACCTTTTAAATAGTATTTTCCAAGAGTATCTATATCTCTGCTAGAAGCACCAAAACCTGTTTGTGAAGCTTGTTGTGCATCTGAAGTTGTTGAAGCTCCACCTACATTTCCCAAACCATAATTTTGATCGTATTGGTTATTCCAAATTGATTGATTATTATAACCAAAAGGTGTTTGATAATTCCAAGAGGTATTGTTTGCCATATAGCCGTTTGAAAAGCTTGGGCAATTAGGATTAACGCCGGATGCTCCGCCGTATAGCATATATTCCATATTCGCAAGTGAATTAATTGGAGATACCATAACCTTTTCTACCTTTTTAAATCTAACCTTATATATATAAAGTTATTCTCTCTCCAAAAATTGCTTTTTTGTAACAAATTGTTAAGAAGCTTTAACTTGTTTCTTCCCTCGGGGGATGGTGCTGAAGGCAGGAGAGGGTTTTTCTATAAAAATATATAATTTGCTAAAATCGTTTCGTTGGGCTGAAAGCCCAACTTACTAAATAGAATATATAGAACATAGAGCTTGGAGGTTGTGTTCAACATTTTTATTGAACACGATAAATATAGGAAATATAGAACATCATTCAAACGATAATGTAAAAAACGTTAGCGATTTCCACCTTTTCTGCATTTGTCGTATTAGACGATAATTGTCCAAAACAACTTACGAACCAATGAAGATGGGAATCGCTATCGCTTTTCCCATCCTACACAAACGACAATCGCGCCGCGAACGTGTAGCGATTAGTAGGTTGGGCTTTCAGCCCAACTGTGCATTTATACATACCCAATATAAGGCAAATTACGATAATATCCATCGTAATCCAAGCCATAACCTACAAGAAATTTATCATCAATTTCAAAACAGTAATAATCTGCATCAATTTCGACTTCACGTTTAACTTTTTTATCCAATAACGAACAAAAATTCAAACTTTTTACTTTAAAGTTATGATTAATAAAATCTACTAAAAATTTTGCGGTATGACCTGTATCAATAATATCTTCCACGATTAAAACATTTTTACCGTTCAAATCAGGTAAAGAAATGTCAACTGCATTCACTCTTCCTGTTGACGTAAAACCTGAACCATAGCTTGAAAGTCTTATAAATTCCATTCTCAGAGGCATTTTTAAATGTTTTGATAAATCTACCATAAACATCACAGAACCCTTTAAAACACAAATCAAATAAAGTTCTTCTTGTCCGTAAACTTTATTCAATTTAGCACCTAAATTCTTTATTCCGTTCTGAATTTCTTCTTCACTGAACAAAACTTTTAAATCATTCTCGGTTATCATTTTCATCTTAATTTACCTCTAAAACGTGCGTCGGATTAATTTTAACACCAATTTTATTGCTTATACCTACACCAAAAACCCATAAAACTTCTTCTTCATTACATAAAAGCATGATTTTATCGCGGTTATGTCTTGGAACACCTTTAGAATTCAAATATTTTTTTAACTTCATTGTACCTGACATTCCAAACGGGCTTATTATATCACCATCTTTTCTATAACGCAGTGTGAGCGGGAATTTTACCTTTGATAAATCTACATAAGCAAAATTTGATGTTGATTCAGGAAACACAAAAAATTCCTTCTCTTCAAAATTCTTAATTGTTAAAGTTTTATCTCCAAATTGATATTCACCTTCACCATCAACGGAAATTTTTACATCTTTATTTTCTTCATCTACTTGTTTTCTGCGAGGTATCGGTTCAACAATTTTATCATCCGCATAAAGCCAAAGAGCAGTTGCAAGTGATTTTGTCGTACCATTTTTTTGCATAATATTAGTTTCTAAAAACTCATAAAGTTCATTAATTTTTTTAAAATCATAATCTAAATCAAGCATTTGTACATATTCATGCAAAAATCTTAATTTTGCAGGCTTAATAAGTTTTCTATATTCCGAAGAAATGATTTTATCACCGTCAAAAACTTTACCTCTTAAAGGTTTTAAATATTCTTCAATAATTTCATTGTCACTATTTGCATTTACAGCTAAAATATTCAACGCATCTTTTACATTTTCATTAATTTTTTCTAATGTCGGAATAACATTCAGCCTTAAATAATTACGTTTATAAGCTGTATTTGAGTTTGAAGAATCATTATTCGGAGAAAGATTGTGTTCATTGCAATAATCAACAATCTCAACCCTTTTTGTTTTTAATAATGGTCGATAAAAATATTTTCTTCTTTCTGAAATACCTTTTAAACCAACAATACCCGTACCTTTAATAATGCGATATAAAACAGTTTCTGCGTTATCATCTTTGTTATGAGCCGTAAAAACAGCATCCGCGTCAAATTCTTCAAACGCTTCTTCAAAAAATTCATAACGAGCAATTCTCGCATCATTTTCAGTTTTCTTTAAACCTTTTGGCGCTTCTTTTAGGTAAAACTCAAACCCTTTACTGCTTGCAAAAATTCTGCAAATTTCTTGTTCTCTTAAAGATTCTTCACCTCGCCAATTATGATTAAAATGCGCTGCAACAACAGTCATTTCTAAAAAATCAGGCAATTGCTTTAATTCTGATAAAATATTTAAAAGACACATGGAATCATAACCTCCCGAGAAACCAACAATAATTGTTTTGTCTTGAAGATTATATTTTGTAATAAAATCCGCAACCCTTTGGGTTACCGCATCCATACGTAATTACCCCATTCTTCTAATTTTTGCCTGAATACCGTGTTTAATTTCAACCGCATCAACCCCTAATTGGTCAAGAACTTTCATTGCCAAAGAATCAGGTTCTTCCGTAATAGCGATAAGTAAATCAACGGCTTCAATTTTTTGTTTGTTAGATTTTTTAGCTAAAAGCCAAGCGCGTTCTAAAACTTTTTTTGCACGATTTGTAAAAACAATTTCTTTATCAAAATATTCGTTACCGTACCCTACAAGTCCTTCAACAACAAGTCTTGCGTCTTTCATATTGATTTCTAAATCATTAAGAACTTCAAACGCAATGCTTGTGCCTTCTGCAATAACTCCAAGCAAGAACATTTCAGTCCCCACAACATTTCTGCCAATTCTTCTAGCTTCTTCTTTTGCAAGCTTCATAATTGTAAGAACTTCCGGCATCTGCTTCTCAATCGGCTTCAATATATCTTCTGATAGCTTTTCAGAATTTATACCTAATGACTTAATCACATCATAAGCTAAGCCTTTTTTGTTCTTCAAAACGCTTAGAACTATATGTTCAGGTGTGATAACTGAAGAGCCTAGTTCTTTTGCGGTTTGTAAAGCTGAATTCATCATAAAAAATGCATTCGGTGTAAATATAATTTTCTTATCTTCATATTCTGCTTGTCTTGATTGTTGTTCTGCAAGCTTTTGTTCAAAATTTTGCGCATTTAAACCAAACTTATTAATAGTTTGAATAAGTTCAGGACTTGCATTTTCTAAAATCGAAGCCATTATCTGTTCCGTACCCAAAATTTCATAACCTGCTGCAGATAATTTTGAAACAGCACCCTCTAAAACTCCTGACAAAGCTTCGCCTTCATAAACAGCTTCAAAACTGCTTTTCTTTTCATCTTCATCAATTGCCTCAGGATGTTCTAAACGCTTAATTTTCTTTTCTACAAGCTTTGCCAAAATATCTTTTGAGTTGTATGTATTGAAATCAAAACTCGATAAAATAGTCTGAATATTAGAGTTCTTGTCATTCAAAACTGACAAAAACAGATGTTCAAAAAGAATATTATTGTTTCCTGATTTGTTTGCCAAATCAAGAGTATGCTTCAAGATTTCTTTGAAAGAGTGGCTAAAAGGAATGTTTTCAACGTTTTTAGAAGTTTTGATAATATACTTATCAACTTCTTTTGCCATTGCTTCAGGTGTCACTCCATACATCCTAAAAAGCTTTAAAGATACGCCTTTTGCTTCATTCACAAGTGCAAGCAACAAGTGTTCGGGCTTAACTTCTGAACAACCCATTTCTTTTGCAAGTCTTTGCGCTTCGCTTACTACATTAACCGCTCTTTCAGTGAATCTTTCAAACAAAACTATTCTTCCTCGTCTTCTTCATCTTCTAATGATTCGATGTAGTTACAAACTCTGTTGAATTCATCTTCATCTTCTATGCTTTGGAAGTAACCTTCAGTATCTTCGTCTTCACCTTCTTCAACATATTCCATGATGATAACTTCTGCATCTTCATTTTCAGCATCTTCTAAAGGAAGCAACAAAGCATAAGTTTTGTCTTCAAAATCAATTACATCATAAATTTCACATTTTGTTGAAACGCCGTCTTCATCGGTAATTTCTACGTAGTTTTCTAATTCTTCACTCATAATCATTTCCCTAAATATTGTTCTAGTATCACACAGGCACTTTCCATATCGACAAGTCCCTTATTTTTTCTGAAATCTATTTTCCTACTACGAAGCCTTTCTTCTGCTTCTTCGGAAGTTAGTCTTTCATCTTCTAATATTATATCAAAACCAATTAATTTTTGTGAAAAATCTTGACAATCTTTTGCCTGCCCGCCAAAAGTTCCGTCCATGTTGATAGGAACACCTACAACAATTTTTTCAACGCGATTTTCTTTAGCAATTTTTACAATTGCTTCAACCGCTTTTTCTTCCGGAACTCTTGAAATAAAAGAATGTGGAGTTGCAATAACCTGCAAATAATCACTCAGCGCAATTCCAATTCTTTTTGTTCCGACATCAAGTGCCATTACTTTGTGCATTATTCAACCCACCTTGCTTCAATACTTGATATTATCATATCGAGTTGCAAAAGCTGTAAATCGTCAGTTTTTGGCAACATTTTCTTTTCAAAAACATTTGCAGTTTTTCTTTGGTTCTTCAAAATATAACGTTTTCCAACATAATACTCATAAATGCTTTTTCTTATAATATTTGTCAAAAATGCGTAATTAGAGCCTAAAGAATAGAAGATTTCAGCCAATTCTTTGTCGCCTTTTAACATTCTTAAATACGCTGCAATATTAAATGTTATCAACTTATAAGCAAGCTCTTTTGCCGTATAAATACTGTCAAAATTATCCGCAATATATTTATCTAAATCCACATCAAAATTATTTGATTTGTATTCATTTGACAATTTATCAATAAATGCTTTAAAATCTTCTGATGTAATTTCATCAAAGAACCAGTTTTGCACATAATCACTCAAACATAGTTTGTCTATATCTTTTTGATTAAGTTCGCGTTTCTCTAAATACAAATTAGGTTTTTCCGCTTCAATATCCAATAAAATACTTTGCCAACAAATAAACTCATAAGGAATTGGCTCATTGTTTGCGTGGGACCCCTCTTCTGCTTGTTCAATCAAATATTTCGCAACGCTCGCGTTGATTTCATATTTTTCTTGATAATTATAAAATTTATCAACAATTTTGAAGAAATCACGTTCATTCATTGAATTAAATCCAAACGAATCCAAAATTCCATAACGAGGGTTTGTAACAATTGCCAAGAATTGCAAAGTGTGGTTTGCTCTGATTCTTGAGAACACAATACCAATGTTGCCATGCCCGTCAGGGAAAGAAACATAAACCTTATAAGGCTTAGATTCTTTTAAAATACCTTTATAAAATTCTTCTGTATTATCAACGCGAATTCCTGACATTTTCAATTCAGAAACAGCTTTATTTATTCTGCCTTGCAAATCTTCAGACGCAAACTTCTTAGCACCTTCCAAAGCATGATATGCGAGCTGCGATTTTGAACGTCCCAAAATATCGAGCGCAGTATTGCCGACCTCTGTTCCTATATAGTACAAAAATACAGGTATTAAAATATTTGCTAAAGCGTCATTTGCATAATCTTCTTCTAAAGACTTAATCAAAATAATTTTGTCTTCATCACCAATTGCACTCATAAAATCCATAAAATCTATTTGTGCTTCGGGATTCATAATTGCAGTGTCTAAAAGTTGTTTTGTTTCTTTATTTATTAATTCATTAAACTGTTCAAAATAACCGCTTATTACATCATAATCAATTTTGTTACCCAAATCTTTAAGCATATTAAATGCAATCATTTTGATATGATCACCATATTCAGGGGCTTTTATAACATTCCATAATTCATTATTAAGGGTTTCTTTTTCAATTAATTCAGTTAATAACCAACAAATAATTAAAGCCTTTTGTTCTGACGCATTAATAAGTTCTTTTATTAAAATATCAAGAACAGTTTTCTTATCTTCAATCATCTTTAAATCAGTAATTAATGATGAATTTGGTTGAGATGAAGTAGAAAGTGCTGAAATAGTAGCAAGTATTTCCGCCTTAATCTGAATTTTATTCATAAAAACCCTCTTTTATCTTATTTAAAAACTCTCTAACAAGCCAAAAAACCAACTCTTGTTATAAAGAATTGTACCTTAAAAAATTGCTTTTCGCAATCTTGCAATTCTGCAAAAAATAGAAATATATATTGTTATTGTCTAAAAAAAGTGCTATAATAAACCGGATGCAATCTAATTTAAAAAAAGAAGTTATTAATAAGTTTAGCAAAGATGTTTTTCCATCTTTCTTAGCTTTTGAAAAAGAGCGTAAAAAGATTTTAACCCAAATGATTATAACGGAAGCTATTCTAGCATTAATTCCACTATTATTTTATTTTAATCTTTCCGCTATCAATACGTATATAGAACAAATTAATCACGCATCTTGGTTAACAGCATTGCACATTATAGTTGCAATTGAAATTCTAATCACAATCATACGTCCATCTTTTATTTGTTCAGATTTCCAAACTAAATTACAAAAGATGGCATTACCAACAGTATTAAAAACGATTGGAAACATTGAACATTTTTATAATAATCCTTTGTTCACAAAACAAGAATTGCAGAACACCGGACTATTTAGTTTGTTTAGCCTGATAAGTTCCGATGATTCATTTGTCGGCGAATTTAAAGGTGTAAAATATAGAATTGCAGAATTGCTGTTAGAAGCTAAAGGGAAAAAAGATAACCGAACAACAGTTTTTGATGGTGTTGTATTTGCATTTGAAATGAATAAAAAATTTAACTCTCAAACAACAATAACTTCAACAGGTGACTTTGCAACAAGAAACAATGCTCCGTTTTGTTTGTACGTGCTCATTTGCGTCCTCACTGTTGTAACTCTCATATTTGGCTTCCTGAAAATAAATGCTATATCTTCTGTTTTTCCAATGTTGCCATTAGTTCTAGTGCCAACATTATCATCTTTATTATTTGGAGTTATGATAATCTTTCTTGCTCAATATATCTCAAAGCAAGCAAACAATAACTTACAGATAAGTGATAATAAAATAAAACTGGAAGACATATATTTCAACAAGCAATTTAATGTTTATTCTGATGATGAAGTCGAAACAAGATATTTGTTGACAACAGCTTTTATGGAACGACTTTCAAACTTGAAAAAAAGTTTAAAGCTAAAAAATTTAAAATGTGCTTTTATAGATAATCAAGTTATTTTTGCCTTATCAAAAGACAAAAACATGTTTGAATTTGGTAGTTTATTCAAACCTTTGAATCAATTTGAAAATATTTCTTTCTTTGATGAGTTATTTTCAATCTTGGATTTAATTGAATACTTTAAACTCAATGAAAAAACAGGTTTGTAACTTTTCTTTATTTAATCTTTCGGAATTTCTGCAAATAAGCAATGAACGCTACCGTCATTATTTTTCAACAGATTTGAAATAGTTTTATCACCTACAAAATGAATATCATCGGGTGCAATAATTCCATTCAAACTTTTCTTAAAAATTCTTTCAAAACTAAAATCAATCTTTTCTGCAATTTCAGGCGTTAAACCTAACTGTTCGTCAAGAACGGACTTACCTGCAACATAAACAAGTGATTTATCATCTCGTTCATGAACAATCGCATTCATAAAATTCATTTTATATTTTATATCTTCTAAAAACGAAGGAATATTTCCACAAATAGCACCACCTGAGTTTGGTTTAACTATTAAACCGGGGACTTTTATTACATTAAATTTGTTATACTTAAGCTCTTGTTGCAGTGTTTTGTATCTCTTTGGCGTATTATATTGTTTATCACTTTCTAAAATTTCTTCCTTTAGGTAATTTAGCTTTCTAATCACACCTTCTAATTGACTATCATTACTTTTAGCAAAAATGTCCTTTGCCCTATTTATACCTTTTTCCAATTCGCTCAAAAGCATTTTAGGGTCATTGACTAAAATCCTTTTGTTATTAAGAGGTCGAATAGACAAATCCAGGTGAAAATCAGGCTGCGAAACCGTAATAACTTTATGTTTTCCAAAGAAGTCCTGAATTGATTTAGGGCTTTTTATGCTTAATTCTTCTTTGCCCAAAAGAACGACTTCTTTACCACCGTCTTTTATGAAGAAATAGTTTCCACCTTCAACGTGATTATACTTTTCTTCTATCGGAAGCTTAAACATTTCTTTTATATCTTTTAAATTTGTATCTTCTTGAGTAAAGCCTTTTGATTCAATTGTTTTATTAGGAAAAAATGCCAATCTGTCTTGAACCCAAGGCCAAAAGTTTGAAAAATTTGGCTTTGCATCCGGAAACTCATTTTTTAGAATTTTTTTGGGTGTTTGAATAAAAATATCAACACCTTCTTTATTCAATATTTCTGCAGTTTGAGTTGCTAAGCCATAAAACGATTTTCCAAAACCTCCATCTCTGGTAAAAATTCCCTTCAAAGGTCTTGCATCATAGCCGGTAAATGATATATTGTTTGACATTTTTAACTCCTTTATACAAGGATTAAAACCTGTGAAAAATAAATTTGCTATTATTCTTAGACAGTGACAGGGCGTAAGACCTCACAGCGTGCAGTCGTTGAGAAGGCGTATGTTATTGAATAAGCCCCCCACCCTAACCCTCCCCCATAGGAGCACTACTGTCCATGATAATTTTTATCAAATGAACGACATTTGCGCCGCGAGCGTGTAGCGATTAGCTACGATAGCGAGCGAGAGAGTGCGGGTTCACCCGCTACATCCATTTTATCAACGCTCGTAAGAGCGTAGGAAACGGTAGCGTGTTTTCTCTTTCTTTTCGTTCTTTTCTTTCTCTTTGCCTCGCAAATAAAGAGAAAGAAAAGGACATTTCAAAAAACTTTTTTTTATTTCAAAATAGTTCTTACTTTTTTCTTTTTTGTTGCGAAATAAAAAGAAAAAAGTAAGCAAAAAAGAAAAATAACGCACTGTTTTCTACGCTCTTACAAGCGTGGTTCAAATGGATGTAGCGGGTGAACCCGCACTTTCACGCTCGCTAAAAAACGCTCGCGGCGCGATTGTCGTTCTTTTTAAGTTTTGACTCAATGTTTGCAACATAACGATATTGATTTTATTCTATTTTAGAGATTTTTTAAAAAAATTATCATGGACAATAGTGCTCCTATGGAGGAGGGCTAGGGTGGGGGCTTATTGTTGCAACAGGCACATAAAAAACCTGCGGTTTTCGGAAGAAAACCGCAGGTTTAAATGCTAATTCAAATTACAATTTAAAAATTATAATTTAGAAGCAACCATCTTAGTAGTTTCAGCTAAACGAGTTGAGTAACCCATTTCGTTATCGTACCAAGAAATAATCTTAACTTGGTTGCCACCCATAACTCTTGTTAATAGAGCGTCAACTGTTGAAGATTGTGAAGTACCAACGTAGTCAGAAGATACCAATGGTTCTTCAGTGTAGCAAAGAACGTGTCCGTCAGCACCTTCTTTAAGAGCTGCGTTTACTTCTTCTACTGTTACGTCTTTTTTAAGTTCAAATACAACGTCAACTAATGAAACGTCTGGAGTAGGAACTCTCATAGCGAAACCATCTA
>OIYY01000065.1_pt1 | contig 78109 bp, 113 predicted proteins | sample 1588341 | NCBI WGS metagenome assembly OIYY01 (sample SAMN03283287) | human gut metagenome | biome: human-associated habitat; material: feces | host: Homo sapiens | place: Peru | collected 2012
GCAGTATCCGGTGTTGGTTGCTGCTGAGCGGTTTCCGGTGTTGGTTGCTGCTGAGCAGTATCCGGTGTTGGTTGCTGCTGAGCGGTTTCCGGTGTTGGTTGCTGCTGAGTAGTCTCCGGTGTTGGTTGCTGCTGAGCGGTTTCCGGTGTTGGTTGCTGCTGAGCGGTCTCCGGTGTTGGTTGCTGCTGACCAGTCTCCGGTGTTGGACTTTTTATCATCGTCCCAGTTAACCTGATCTTTGATGTACTCCAGACCGGCTTTAATAATTCCAGCAATTCCGATTTCTGCTTTAATCGAAATCTTCTTTCCTACTCTCTTGCTGTCGCCAGATTTCTGATCGTTTGCATCCAGCTCGACTTCGCAATATCTGGAATTAGCCGGTGCATAATATCCAAATACATCCAACGGATTCTCACAAGCGTGAAATCCAGTATCGCAAATCTCGGCTCTTTCTTCTTCGTACTCCTTGCCGATTTCATACTGAAAATCACGACATTTTAAGTCTTTGTCAAATCCCTTATAGCATTTCATTTTTCCTTGTCCTCCAAATTCAGTCCGAGTATAGCTACACAAACTTCTTTCTTTAAATACGTATTTGCTTCGGTTGTGTTCAGATACGCTTCAAATGCCTTTAATCTGCCTACCAGCTCTGCATACTCTTCGGCTACGGTCTCTGCTCTGAAATCCATCTTATTTTCTTTCTTCATTGCAATCTCCCTCGCAATACGGACATTTGTTGTCCATCAAAATTTTGTTTAAATGGTTCGTTACTTTCTTCACATTTTCTTCCTGCTGATAACCGCCCTCTGCAATGCTGTACATATCAAACTCTCTTAATGATTCTTTCTTATATATGTTGATGTGCAAGCTGCATCCGATCTTGTAGTTTGCGAAATGAAATGCTACCGTTCTGCCGGTTTCTTTCTGGACTCTCCTGCACAACTGATACAACTCATCTACGGTCTTATCAAAATCATTTATCTTCATCGAAAAGCCCTCCAAGTAAATCATCAAATAATGTTTTTACAACTTCTTTGATTTTTTCTTTTTGAATAGTTTTAAATTCTTCTTCGTTCATCAGCCCGATTTTGACCGCTTCGTCAATCTCCTGCTTCACAGATTCCTCTGTTTCTTTGCCACCTTCCATAATGGTTTCTTTGATTCCACGAACGATAACAACTAAGTCAGCTATTAATTCTGCTTTACTGCCTTTAAGTGTGATTTCTCCCATTTTTGTCTCAATCATCTCTCTTTTCCGTTACTGAAAACTTATAAAAAGTTATAAACTTCTATGTTTCATTCCTACTTCAACGAGTATGCTTTTGATGATATAAATATCTATCTACTCACAAGTTCTTGTACTCTCCATAGGCGTAAATTCCGGACTAACGTATCCGTACATATTTGCATTAACGTTTCAGTGTCAGCTTGCAAATTTTTCTCCATAAGTCTTGAGATTTATAGATGCCTGGAAATATATTCCACTCTAATATCTTATAAAACTCAACATACGCTTATATGATTTTATAATTTATATTTAACTGTTAATTTCCTCCGTTTCTTTTAATTTCATCCGGGTAAATAACCACGAATGATAATGTGAATATTACGATTGCTACTGCAACCGGCTGTGATACACTGTCAAATCTCCAGAACGGCAGATACGGTGACATACCGCCGATCAGAGCTGACAGGATTAATGATTTTGCCATTTTTATGTCCCTCCGATTTTTTATGTGGTATACTCTCCTTATGAAAGGAGGTGTAATAATGACGGATAATGAAAAACGTGCACACGATTTAGCCATTGCAGTTTGCACTGATGTTTGCCATTTAAAACGTAAATCTCAAGTTGATGCTGGCAAAACTCATGTAATCATCGATTATTTCGAAGAATACATAAATGCTTATGAATCCGCATTAGAAGCATTCAACGAAAAATATCCATCTGGCAAATAGGTTTCTTATTAATCAAACATGTTAATGAAATAGGTTTCTTTGATGTTCGCACCATCTTAGAAGCCTTTTTCTTTTTTTTCTTTCTGCTCATAACCCCGTCTCCTTTCTTATAAGCAACTTTCCTGCGAATTCTCAGTATCAATGCGGTCTTTCAAGTACATCGGCAATTCATATTCTTGTGTTATAATCACCTCAAAGGAGGTGATAACAATGGATAAGTTACAAATCGCTCATGATCTGGCTGTTGCTAAGTTATGCGCTGAATTACCGGGAAGCCTGGGCAACTCTCATATCTGCCAGAGATACTTCAAATACCGTGCAGAATTTGCCGATCTTCTGGATTCCCATGATGAAGATTACTTTCTCAATGAACTGGATAAAGAGAAAGTAAATAATTGTTCTCCATCTCGGCGCTACTTTTAATCGTTAGACTTTTCCCCGGATGTGCTCTTTGTTGTTCTGCCAATATAGAGCACATCCTCAAGGGAAAACTGAATTTTGTTATTAATTCCGTTTTCATTCCATTCGTATTCAACAATTGACTGTTTGTCGAAATTAATTTTTTCATACACCTCTGCCGGGACACGCAACGTCTCTCCGTTTTTAAACTTGATAATTGTTTCATCGGCAATTTTCACATTCTCATCTCCTTTCGTATTTATTTCTGTGCACTCTTTTTACTTTCACCTTTTTCTTCCACTTCTGTGCTCTGAACGGAGATTTCTTTCCGGTGAAATGTCTGGAATCGTTTGGTTGGCTCGTTGTATTCACCTCCAGATAGCTCAACGCAAAATTGCGTTCAGTTATTGAGTTTTCTTACCTATCTCCCTATAATGTCCTTACAGGCACCGCCATGCCGAGTAAAATGAAAGGAGATAAAAGTTTGCTATTATTACCACATATAGATGGTTTTCATCAGTCCGGTGAAAAAGTTTCTGAAACCTCAGTGTTCGTATGCAATAACTGTGGTTCTAAAAGAACTGTAAAATCCGGTAAAACCATCCCTAAGTGTTCAAAATGCAACGATTACACCTACTGGTTCAAAATCGTGACACTTTGATCACTTTCAACATCCGCGAACATTGTTTCCGGGTAGTATTCGTCTTTTAAATCACTGTTTGAATAGTCGATGGATTTCACCCGGAAGCAGATGTTTGCACCGTTTTCCGTATTGAATACTTTCAAATACCTTTCTCCATTTTTTGAAAAGCATATTACCCTTGTTTTATCTGGGATTCTCACAATCTGCGGTTTAAATATTCTTTTTAAAATTTGCTTTAATGCTTTCACTTTTTGGCTCACCTACATTCTTATCTCTTGCATCTTTATCATTTCAGAGCCATACAAAACACGATTAACATAAAGTTTTATAGTTGCTCCTGTCTGGATATTCTCCATTTCTATTACAGTATCTCCATGCTCATCTGCAACTTTCTTTACAGTGAAACCCTCCAATGATCTGAGAAATACGGTATCGTAAACTGTCTGCTTAACTTCCTTACTCATTTTTCTCTATCCTCCTGCCCCAGAAACTTATTCACGAAATACAACTGTCCTTTTCCACTAACTTTTGTCGTGCGTGTGATTCTGACCGAACCATCTGGATTCTGGACATTGGATTCTTTGATTTCGAATAATCCCTGCTCAACGTATTTCTGTTTTGGCATATTTCGTGAACTTCCAGAAACCATCAAATAGCCATTGTCTCTCATCCATTGGAACAATCGTTTCTGCCCTATCTGGTATCCGTTCTGGCAGATAAGTTTCGCCAAGTCTCCGATAAGAATTGATGTATGACTTGCGGATACAGCATCTGCAAAGATTGTTTTTGGTCTATCAGCTTCAATTTTCTCCGTAAGAGACTTATTTGTATCTTTCAGTTTCGCAATAGTCTGGTCTGCCATCTTTAATGCTCTGGCAAATACCTGTTCCGGTGTGTTCCAGGCTTTTTCCAAATCTAAGAAATACTGTCGGTACTGCCTGCCCTTTTCTGACCGCTGAATCATGCAAATCTGTTTTGCCATGTCTACGGAAATCTCATGTTCTATCGTTCTTCCACCGTTTTCTAAATTTTTAGAAATCGTAAAATAGTCAATATTTTCAGTGAATCCGTACGCTGACATGTTTTTAAACCAGTCTGCATATTTGCTTTTGATTTCCAGTCCCCTATGTAAGTCTCTTGCTGATACAGTCGGTTCTTCGCCGTTGTAATTAATTGGTATTAATTCGCTCATGCCTCTCCTTTCTGTGGTATACTCTCCTTATGGAAAGGAGGTGTTTGTTTAATGGTGTATTCTGGTTTTTGTGTAAAACAGAACAAGGATTATTTTGTCGAATTTACTCAAATTTCCGTTTCTTCTTTAGAAGATAAGAGTCCAAAATCTATTAACGGAAGATTAAAATGTAAATATGCCGGTTTTACAGGTTGTTGTAATCGTGCCAGCGATTGTTCAATTCTGCAAAATCTCAGTAAGTAATCCTCACGGCTCTCTGAAATATGGGAGCCTATTCTTTTGTGCCAAACTCAACTGGCATTTCCTGTCCTTTGAATCTAATGCTTTCGATTTCTCCGATGCCTTTCTGGTTCACTTGTAACAGTTTTAAATCCGTTGATAAATTTAAAGCATTCAGATCAATGGAAAGTGTCGGCATTGAGTTCCCAACCTCCTGCTTCAGTTCGAAGCTTCTTACTCCCTCAAGTCTGTGGCCGTCTACAAGGATTTCTGTAAATACTCCCTGTTCCTGCTCAACCTGATGGATTTCAATTTTTGATGCTTTCATGTTTCTCCTTTCTAGTTAAGAAATTTGTAGATAGTTTTAATCTGTCTGATTACTTTCTGGAACTTTCGGTTCAAGAAACTTGTCAGTCCCAACAGATAACGCCCCGCAAATTAATTCGTATTCATCGAAATCTAATCTGCGATTTCCATTGAGAGAAAGATTGAGTTTCTGAACAGGAATGCCAGTTTTGTTGGCGACAAATGTCTGCGTTATGCCGTTGTTTTCAAGGTACGACTTAATCTTTTTGCCAACGCACATTCTTCATTTCTCCTTTCTACTTGAATTTCGTTCCCATCGAACAATTATAGTATAACTTCGAAATATCCGAATGTCAAGAATAAATTTCGAGAAAATCGAAATTATTTTATTGACAGCTCGAAACTTCTATATTATTATTAGTTATGAAGGGAGGAACCGATAATGACATTTGGTGAGAAAATCAAGCAAGCCAGAACAGCAAAGAAGTTAACTCAGAAACAACTCGCAGAAAGAATCAACGCAAAGCACAATTCAATTAGCGACTGGGAAAAAGACAAGTGTAAGCCAGATATGGATACTATCGAACTTCTATGCGGTGTTCTGGAAGTGACACCGACATACCTCATGGGTTCTAAAAGTGATGACGATTATGCAACCATAATTGGAAATCTTATGTCAGAACCTGACATCTTAGACTTTATCGAGGAATACAAAGCACTCGATAAAGAAGATAAGAAAGCAATAAAACAAATAGTTTCATCACTAAACAAAAAGAGCAAGGGTTAATCCCCTTGCTTCTTTGATTTCAGATATTTAATAAGAATCATATAGACAAGCTTTAACTTGCCCTCGTTTTCAGTGTCTTCTATCATCTCAATAATCTCTTTCTTATAATCCATAAATAGCCCTCCCTGTTTGAAAACTACCGCCTACAGTAAAGTATATGCTCAGCTTGTGGGAAATAGAACCGAACATTAGTTCGTTTTTGCTATTATACCACCTATGTTTCCCCTTGGCAACTGCCAAATATACACATGGGATTTTGTTATTTCATAGGCAAACTTCGCAACTTCAAAGAAAATTCTGCTTTCGCGAATACAGCATCTGGCATTGCAAATTTCCTTGATTTCACTCATTTCCTGCGTCTGGGCGAAATGAATTTGTTCCGCAGCTTCATTTGTGATCTGTGCATCTCTGTGGCGGTGTTCCGCTATATCATGTGACGGTATATGCACTGCGCAGAATATTTCGTAAAATATCAAGATGAGTACGACTATCCTATATCTGTTCTTCTCCATTATTACCAACTCTTTCTAAAAATATATCACGCATTATAGCACAAACTTGTGTAGTTTTTCCGGGAAGTGCAAAATCATGGAGTTTTTCTGCAAAAACAATCTGTTTTTTTTGATATTTTACTATGCACAGTTTGTATGAAGTGGTATAATATTGTAAAAATTTTATAAGAGAGGGCAAAATTATGAGAAGAAAAATGAAGTTTTTAACAGCTATTGGTCTTTCAAGTATCTTGATTACCAGTATACCATCTGTTGCTTCGGCAGAAGATTTTGTATTGTACGAAGATAATGGCATTCACGTTGAAACAAAAGGACTGACCGACGCACCATCCACAGACACCATCGGATTGTATATTGAAAACAGTTCTAATTTAAACTTAGGCGTGGCTCCTTATGCATATGCTATCAATGGGATTATGGCTGGTGGAGACCAATATGGGGTCAATTCCGCCAATGTAGCTCCGGGAAAGAAAGCTAATTCTACTATAGAGCTTGCAGATAGTTGGAACAATAAAGACTTCTTTAAGGACTTCCAAATGAACGAAGTTGATAGTTTTGATATTCTTCTTTGGGCATATGATAATGATAAAAGTTTTAAAGCGTTTGACAGTGGCCAAATCCATGCAGACGTAACTGGCACTACGTTAACTTCTTCTCCTGTATTTGATAATGCTCAGAATCTGTATAATCAAAACGGAATTAGCGTTGATTTTATATCTTCTGACGGGAACAGCTTTACTTTTTGCATCGCAAACACTACAGGACAATATTTTACTTACGATGTTGTTTCCGAAACATATGACGACTTCACGACATCTGATACAAATTATGATTTATACAATGAATATCTGCTAAACAATTGTAAGACTCTTGTAACTCTGACTCCTACGGATGATTTTCTTTCCCTGAACGGAATTACAGATGTATCAAAAGTAGATTTTGCATTAACAATTCGTCCGTTAGCAGAGTATACAAACGAATATACCACAGATTTAATCGCATACCAAAAATAACAGCGAAAAGAGGGGACGTCCAATCCCCTCTTTCCTTTTGCCCGTAGGCAGTTCCTGTATACACACATCCTCCCGATTCCGGGATTCCAGAAACCCTGTATTCATCAATTTGTCGATTTTTTTAGTTTTTATTCATTCCTCAACACTTTACACTATAAAAGTGCCGTGCTAAAATATATTTGTGATGTTGTATAGAATACTATCACAACTCACAGGAAAATTGTGTGTATTGTCAAAAACGCGGAAATTTTTGACAAAATTGAGAATTTGAAAGGAGGAATTGCGTATGAGGATAGCTATTTGTGACGACAATCAAATTGAAGTTGACTTGTTTAAAGAGCACATATCGGGATTCTTGCGGCGCAAAGGAGATTACCGGTATGAAATTAGCGAGTATTCGGCAGGTTATCCACTTGTTGAAGATGTGAAAGAGGGTAAATGGTACGATGTAATTATACTGGATATGGTTCTGGAAAAAGAGAACGGTTTGGAGATTGCGAACCGGCTTCGGGATATTGGATATGATGGAAAGATTATCTTCTGGACAGCCGATGATTCTCATCTGCAAGAAGCATTTGACGTCGGTGCTATGCAGTATGTGGTCAAGGGTAAGGAATACGGCAGGATGTACAGCGCAATCAACGAGATTCTGTCGCATATGAGGGATGAGGTTCTGACATTCAAAACGCGCGGAGAATTGCATCGGTTGGAATACAGACAGATTGAATATGTTGAGAGTAAAGGTCGGTCGTGCCATATCTACACGACCGATAACCAGTGCTTTGTAACACTCGGAAAGCTTGATGACATCGAAGAAGAATTGTGTGATAAACGTTTTCTCCGATGTCACCAGAGTTTTCTGGTCAACATGGATCACATTCAGTCCGTGAACGAGAATTTCATCATGGAATCTGGCGATATTGTCCAGATACGCCGCCGGAACCACAACGAAATCAAGGATAAATACGAAAATTATATAAATTGATATTGCAAAGACCGCCAGCGATGTGAGACTGGCGGTCTTTTCGGGGAATTGAAAACTTTTAAGAAGGATTTATTGAACATGTTTATTATATCATTCTATTCGTTATATATCAAGTACCACTTTGAATTTAAATCGCGATCAGGTCTTTCCAGGTTGCGGGTCCGCATACGCCGTCTACGGCAAGAACCTCTTTTCTGGATTCCTGGTAGGCTTTGAGGGCATAGATGGTGTTAGCATCTGCTTTTCGGGTAAGTTTCAGGGCTTTTCCGGTTTTTCCCTTAAATCCTCTAGCTCTTAAAATCTCCTGAAGCAATAATACGGATGTGTTTTTGTCTCCTGATTTTACGGTTTCTGGTTCAAACATATATTTACCCCCTGTAGGTGTTGTCGGTTTAACTGCTGGTTTGTCGGTATCAGTAGTTAATGCAGTAAAGTCAATACCATTGCCCGTAAATCTCAAACGGTGAGTCCATCCGTGACTATACAGATACCACGGCTGAGTTCTGATCTCATTACCACTGTTGTCTTTTGTATCAGTGGTTCCTTCTGAACTTCTGGCATGTACAATATTGTCTTTATTTATAGCCATTGCCACATGATGTGTAGTGTTGAGTTCCAGATCGCCTTTGATCATCTGCGCATGTGCTGTCTGATTTCTGGCCACGACCTCAAACCCGCAGTTTAACATTTTCAGCATATTGCCGGTGTAGCTACAATGTTCTTTCAGGTATCTCGCCTGTTGAGTCAGCCCGTTTTTCATGAATGCGTAGTAATATGCTGTACACGCCAGACTTGAGCAGTCAAATGATTTAGGATCATCAATCTCATACAGGCTTCTGATTCTCTGGCTGTATCCATGGTCATTATCGTTTGCGATCTTCACTGCAAAGTCTACTGCATCATTTCGCACATTCTGAATGATCTGTTCTTTTGTCTTTGCCATTTCTGCGTCCCCTTTCTTTTCTTCATCCTTGTAATCTTTGTAAAATACATTCCGATCTACAGTTCCATTGATTCCAGGAATCTTGGCCTTGGAGCTGTACTGCCAGCCGACGCCGAAGTCTGGGCGGAGACGTTCCTGAAGCCATCCATCATCATTTGCCGGATAGCGTGCTATCCAGAAGTCATATTTTTTCAGATGGCTACAGATCACGTTCATGTACCAGTCTACATTACAGTAGATGCCAAACTTATAGCCCGCTGCTGTAATGATCTTTTCAAAGGCTTCTGCCATCTTATGTATGCTTTCTGCTCCCAGGCTTCTCTGGCTGCTGTATTCCAGATCCAGCCATACGGGATGCTGCAACTTTCTTCCGTTCAGGACAGAAACTACTTTTCTGGCTTCACTCTGGATCTCTGCGATGGTCATCGCATACGAGTATTTATATACGCCTGTTGGAATATTGTATTTCTGGCATTCTGTATAGTTTCTTTCGAAATATTTATCCGTTACGTTTCTGGCTTCTGTGATCCGAAGGATAGCAAAGTCCATTCCGTAGGTTGCCACTGTCTTCCAGTCGATCTGTCCCTGCCAGGCAGAGACGTCTATTCCTTTGATTTCCAATTCACTCACCTCTCTCCAATCTTTCTATCCTCTTAATAAGGCTATTAATAGTTTCTTGCTGGTCTTGGATTAGCTTCATCATTGCTGGAACCATAGTTCTGTAGTTCCAGTCTTCTACCTGGCCGGATTCGTTGAGCATTGCACCTTCTGGGAATGCATCATACACATCTTCTGCGTAGAATCCTGGAAGCGGTTTCCCTTCAAAACGGTCACCCGGTGCCAGATACCCTTTGTTATATTCGAACCACACGACCGGAATGTCTAAAAGTCTTTCAGCTTCACTCGAGGTCATATTTTTAACATGTTTCTTGTATCTTTTTGATGATGAACTTAATTTATAAACATAATTGTTGTACAAAATAAGTGTTGACCCTGATGCGTTACTTGCCAATCCAGAAATAGCAAACATTCCGCTTGGATCAATAAATCCCGAGCTATCTGTAATATTTTTACAGAACAAATGCAGTCCATATTTAATGTTACAAGCCGTATCTCCATCTTCACTTTGTGAAAACACTGCATTTCCAATCTTTATCCGTCCATCCGAATAAAGCCGTATATTACCACTCTTTGACTGTATGTAGTTTTCTTTAATAGTCCACTGCGCAATTGATGCCGCAACCGCATATAAGTCCTCTACATTTAGCTTGTCTGCTGCTACAGTCTTTCCTTTGATGTATGTTCCATTAAGATATAGTTTACCATCTACATAAGTCAGCAAATCACGAGTTCCGTTATTTGTCAAAAGGTTAAAGATCTGCTTTTCTGTCAGTTCTGTGTCATTGATTATTGGAATTGTTACTGTTGCAAGTTGAGGATTACCCAGATTAATGCTTCTGAATATATACCTAATCGCCGTTACATCCGATGCAATTGTAGAAAGATACAAGGTATACTGTCCATCATCTACATTCATATTCTTTATAGTGCTGAATGTAGAACCGTCTGTTGTCGTCTGAACAAGGATATTAGACTTTCGCAATGTTTTATTACTTCCCGAAACAACATAATTTTTGAAAAGTACAGTTTCCGGCACATAAGTTTCATCTGCGGTTCTCATTATTACAGTTGTATCCGTTTCAATAACATAAGTTGTAGCTGAATCTCCTTTATCTCCTTGCTTCCCTTGCTTTTGTTTTGCAATTGAAAACTGTTTTGTAATAGAAAATGTCTTATATTTTACAACAAAGTTCACATGTCCGGTATCAGCTGATAGTCCTGTAACGGTATATTTATGGTTCTTTTCATCCCAGGTTCCAGTAACGTTATCTTCGGTTATGGTATACGATGCATCATTAGTTACATTTTCGACACCATACATAACCTGTACGGTTGTACTACATTTAGGAAATGTTGTGTAGTTTCCATCCGCATCCGTCACTATTGCTTGATATTCATTTGACAGTATTACATTCAGTGTGGTCAGCTTTTGAGCTTCTTCTATCGTTTTGTCCGCTATAGCTTCATCGAGTGTTTTATTGTCTGACAGAAAGAAAGCTGTCGGCTGGATAAACACTTGTCCTTTTTCGTTTATATAAAACGTTACGGTGCCATCCTCTGTTGAAACCCTGAGGTTTTTCGCATCAATAAACTTTCCAAGGAGCTTTCCGGTATTAATCCAATCCGCATTGATTCCAACCGCATTAAGGATTCTTACAATTGTATCGCCGTCAACAGTCATACCGCCGTTCCAAGTTTTTCCGCCGTCAGTAGATACTCCCCACGCTTCTGATGTCATTTTCCAAACAGCTTTCGATTCCGCAAGAGTTGGTTTATCGTGAAGATAAAATACTTCACTGCCATCTTCCTGTTTTTCTATTGTTGTGTATACGCCAGTTGCGGCATCCATGCGTTTCCCAAACTCTTCAAGGGCTTTTTCTCTAGCTGTTTTTTCGGCTTTAATCATTTTCCGGGCTTCTACATAAGCCTGCGTTGATTGGCTGTATCGAGTACTACTATTTTTTGCTGCACTTTTGGCATTGCAAGCAATTTTTTGGCCATTACCAGGTTGCAAAGTGGTAGTTGTAATAAAAGATTTATAAACTTTACGGTTTCTGTCTACGATTATAACTACATCGCCTGCTTCCAACGAAATATTTGTAGGACATTCAGATTCAAATGGTCGAAATGACATCCCGACACATTTTTCGGCGATCATAGAAGCAACTTTTTTGCCTTCTCCTTTTTGAATCAATTTGTTACCTGAAATGTCAAGCACATATCCTTTTAAACCAGCCATATATTTTTCTGGTTCTTCACCTACTGAATCGTTATATTCAGTGACAAGAACTCCTGTAATTACAACATCCGTATGCTGCGGGGTAAACCCATACGTAGAAGATACATTTGATACATTCCCTTTTCCGTCCACTGCATATAAACTTAAAGTCCCATCATTTTCAAATAAAATACCATTTTCTGCTGTTAATGTTTCATCTTGGTTCGACATTTTAAGTACTATGTTGCTTTCGCTAGATGTTGTTAATACTCCGTTTTCATTAATAATTAATTTTTCTTCCACAATATCGTCAAACCAGCTTACGCACAATCTACCATATTCATCACATCTCATCCACTGGCATCCAATTTGAGCTACCCATTGAAGAACCTGTCGAAATGTCAGCGCATCGTCGGAGGGTCTAGCCTTCACAATATAATCGTCATTGTCAAAATGAACTGTTTGTAATGTAACTCCACATACTTCACAAGCATCTCTCACAATTTGTTCTCTAGTTGCAGGATATATAAGCTTGCTTTCCGAGTAATTGCGGTCAAACTTTCGCATATTATCTTCACATGTAAGATCAATGCTGACTGTTTCATTCTCAGGCTGTTCTACTACAGTCGCAGTACATATTCGCGTTTTTTCTATTATGCCGTCATCAAGTTGTAGTCCAATATAACAAACAGCTTCTGCCCCTTCAAAATCATAATCGGAATACTGACCTTCAAAGTTATTAATACTCAACGTTAAAACATTAATAATCGCAGATCCAATATCAAAACTGCTATCCCCAGATACAGAATCCTCAAACGTCATTCCGTTTTGCCACAAATCGGCATTCGTCAAGTTTAATACAGTCCCATCAGTAAGAGTGATATCGGCATACTTGAGATAATGCACATCCATTCCATTTTTAACTTTTTCTTTCCACCTAGATGATAAATTTCTCATGCCTTACCTCTCGATCACATCAAAACTGATAGATTCTGTCCTCTGATTTCCGGCCCACCACCATTTGACTGGTGCACTTCTATCACCAACGTAAAACGTTCTTGTTTCATATGTTCCTGACATCATGTCCGGGTATGTTATCTGTATGTATTCGGGATTAAATGCCTGTAATATTTTCGCAGTAGTTGCCCAGTCCTTGCCGTTCCACCGTAAAGATAATTTTCTTTTTTGAGCCACCCTGTTTTTATGCATAATCGAATCATCAGACCTGCCTGATTTTGACGCTGATATATCATTTAACCCCCATGTATAAGCAGATGGACAGGGCATTGAAACATTGTCTACTTTTAAAAATATCTCTGCCATGCTAAATACCTCATAAAAATAAAAACGCCCCATAAAGGACGTTTACATGCACAAAAATAGCGCCTATTGTTCTTACTCTGATAGACGCTTTATGATTTTTTATTTTATCACATACATGAAGTATGTTTCAGTATGAATAGTAAAGCAATTTGAAAGACTACGGAAAATTAATTCGAAAACATGATTTATGTTCCAGAATGTCCTTGTGCGTTCGAAATTTATGCTTAAAATCAATTTTTATCCTTTCAGCGAGGATTTTATCGAATCAAACTTAAAATCGTTTTAAAAGCCAAATACGAGATCAAGTGATTTAGTAGGGGCAAATAAGCTCTTATTCGACGATTAATATATATCTCGTATATATATTAATTATATTCTTATTCTTATTCTTATTCTATTGCGTTACAGCGCGTTACACGTAACGTTATTGTAACGTTACATTAAGATATTATGTAAACAAAAATGCCTTGTTGACAGAATATTTGTTTATAAAAAATTTTATTTTTTAAAATAAACTAATTATTTCGAAATCAATGAAAATTACAGTTTACAAATTATTCATAAATTAGTTTCGGTGTATTTACATTTTAGTACTACTAGTTCTGAATTTTTAGTGTTATTTTGCCAAATAAGGGATTATTCCATTTTTTTGAAAAATTATACTCTTATTTGCTGTTTTTTGTTTTAAATAAGAACAAAATAGTACAAATTGTACTGTCCCTTTTAACTTTAATCATAAAAAAAGTGCGCCCCGATCAGTGCCGAAATTCATTCAATCCGATACTTTTTCGGGGCGCTATTATATCATTTATAGCAATTGTTATATCAATATGCCGGTGATGGATTCATACGATATTCTGTATTGCTTTGTGCTTTTGTGACAATTCGTGCCAGCTCACGTTCGTTGACCTTGATGCTGTTCATGATGTACTCTGGCGAAGATCCACCAAATCCACCGTTGTTCATCATCGCAGTAACCACGCCACGTTCAACAGCTTCCATGATTTCTTCTTTGGTAAGTCCCATATTGCCGTCATATCCAGACATGATGCTGTCGGCAATGGATTTCATGGCTTTGCGATTTTCCAAAGGAAGAACGGCTTCCTGTCCTGCTTCACCGACACCAATGACAGACGCCTTTGTAAATACTCCACCTGTTGCGTACCAATTTACGCCAGAATTCCATTTATATGAATGCTTGTTTCCGTTTACAGATGCGGTCATGTCCATATACATATGCGGCGTTTGGATATTAACAGACTTCATGCCATTTGCCAAGTTCTGCATTGCATTATATCCGATATCATACATATTACTGAAAGAATTGCGGATTGTATCAACAAAACTACCCAGTGCACTGCTTATATCACTATTCATCGTACCGGAAATATAATTAGATATGTCTCTTCCGATATTTTCCCATTTCACATAAGCGATGTTATATTGGCTTTCGAAATGGCTTCTGACAGATTTGTCCATATTGCCAAGTTCTGTGCTGACCGCCACCTTCATCTCTCTGGCCTTTACGGTTGCTTCTCGTGAAGAATTTCCCCAATTCACAGACGTTGTGGTAGCGACATTTCCCATGTAAGTATCAGCTTGCTTTTGAATTTCTGCAAAGTCGTCAGTTGCATTTTTTGTCATTTCGCTTGTAGCTGTTTTGGTATCTTTTGATGCTTTTGCAACAGATGACGAAATAGTTTCCTGAGCCCCGACTATATTCTGCTCAACAGCCGTTTTGGTTGCAACAGCTGCATTCGGAAAATCTTCTTGTAATTTCTTATTAAGTTCATCAAGTGGAACACCTGCGTTTTTGAGAGAAGTGTAAACCGTGTCTAATGCATCTTTTGTGTTGCTATAAGGCACGTCACTTATTGCGTTCCATGCCGTTGTATAATTACCTCCGAATTCTGCAGAAGAAAGGCTCAATGCATACAGAGTATCTTTCAAATTATCAACGCTGATCTTTGACGTATCAAATTTGCTTGCAGCTTCAGACACACCTTCCCCAAGAGCAGAGATTTGATCGGTCATACCCTCAACAAATTCAGCCGAAACACCCGCCTGTGCGCCATACTGCTCAAGAGCGGTTTTTGCCTGATCTGCTGAAACACCATATTCCTTTAGCTTTTCAACCATATCAGAATACATTTCATCGTGGGTCTTTCCAAGCTCTTCGTCCTTTTCAATCAACTGCCATAATGCTTCTGATTGAGCATTTGTAAGATTTGCCACATCAGTCAACTGTGTTGCGTAATCATGCAGATAGCCGCCATATTGCGTAGTCATTCCATTTCCGCCTTGCATGGTTTCAAAGAGCCCAGCCAATTTTTTCGTTAGCAGAACAGCTCCGCCTACAGCAAGAGCAATTCCACCGCCTGTTGCCACAAGTGAGCCTAAAGATGTTCCGAGGGTCGGAATAGTAGTTTTTACTGCTTCTGTGATAGCCGGATTCAGCATATTTCTTACTGCTGTAGAAAGGTTTCCGAATACAGTATCGCCCGTAAAGAATTTAGTGATTGTATCTACCAGTGGCATTAATTTATTGCCGACTGCAAATACGGCTATAGCTTGAATGAACGTTCCTGCAGACGTAGTTCCAAGTCCATCCCAAATTCCACCAAGAACTTCACCTATAACAGTAAGTAATTGAGAAAGATGTTTTCCCCAATCAATTTCACTAAGAAATACGCCAATGTTGTGCCCGAATGATTCCCAATCAACACCTTCTGCAATGTCGATCAAAGAAGTGAGAAGGTTATCTATAAAGCTCTCAAGTTTCTGACCGTTCTCACGCCAATTAAATTCTTGCATAAATGTCACAATGCCAGTTGTGATATTGTTAACAAGATCATCCCAATTGAAGTTATCGGTAAATGCCGCTAGTGAATCAAATGCACCATTCAAACCGGTTGCAAGCGCATGCGCGATTTCGCCAAAATCTACTTTTTCAAAAATACCATTTAAACCATTCGCAACAGCCTGACCGATTTCGTTATACGGAAGATTTTCTACAAATCCTGTAAACACATCCCATGCTTTCATGAAATTGTTTCCAAGCATGTTGCCCAAATTAGTCCATTCAACTTCGCGAATAAATCCTGTGACGCCTTCAGCAAATTTCTTTCCAAGGTTTTTGAAGTCTGTTCCTTCCAGAAGCTGATTTGCCATATTGACAATAGTATTTAATCCAGCACCAACAGTGCGTCCCATCAAATTCCAATTGATATTATCAACAAGGCTGTTGAAAGTCTGGGTGAATGCACTGGTGAATTTAGTGATGTAAGGGCCTACTTTGTTCCAGTTAATAGCATCATAGAGTTTTTGCATACCCCAGTTGATGCCATCAGCCATGATTTTTCCAAGACCTTTCCAGTCTTTTCTCTTAAAGGCATTTACAATGGCATCCGCCATTTTATTTGCCCTGTTGGACATCTTTTTAAAAGCTTCATCCCATGCTTTTTGATATGCAGACAAAGCATCATCTAATGCAGCATCAAGTGCTCCTATATGTCCTAACCCACCATTTCCAGAACCGGAAGAAGGATTACTTGTACTACCAGAATCAGAATTGTCATTAAGCTGATTCAGTTCATCAAATGAAAGAACTGACAATGTTTTTTCGAGTTTTTTGGCATTCTTATTTGCAGTATCAATAGAATCACTGGCATTATCCATATCATCTGCAATGTTACTTGTATCTACAGAAATACCGCCAGTAGATGATACAAAGTTTGACAGTTTGATTCCAAGCAATTTTGCAATATAAGCAAACATTCTTTGAAGTGCAATGACTATTGCGTTGATATACGGAAGAACTGTTCGCAGTATAGGAATGAACAAGGAACCTATTGTTCTACCAAGGGATGCAAAATTGAATTGCAGCATACGAATCTGGTTTGCTGGCTGGTTAATCGTATTAGCCAAATCACCCCATGCATATTTAGAATTATTCAGCAAAATAATTGTACGTAAGATCGTTTTATCTGCCTGAGATAAATTTGATATGCTGGTGTTGATTCCCAGATTGTATAATTCCTGTTGCATGTTGGCATTACGGATATTGATGCCGTACTTGTCCATTGCACGGCTCATGCCAGTCAATCCGGATGCCATGTCTTCCCATACATCTTCAAAATCCATGTTCCTTACAGATGCAAGGTCAGAACCAATCATTGTCAAAGCATTTGACAACTTCAATGCAGTCTCGGAGGTATCGCCCATAGATGATGACATCTGTGCGAATGTCGCCTGATACTGCATGGCCTTTTCAGGGTCAAGTCCAAGGCTTGCAGTATTTGTCCTAGTAAGTTCCCCAGTATCGGAAATTTCAAATCCTGTCAATTTCTGAGAAAGTTGTTTCGCTCTCTCTTGAAATGAATTGGCATATGCTTCTGCGGATTTAATACCGCTCTTCTTCCATTCGTCAGTGTCGATTCCTTCTGCCACCTGATTGAACGCAGAGTTGAAATAGTTCAAAGTCTCTACGTAATTCATCGCAGATTCTACAGGCGATGATAAAACTTCAAGGGCCCGTTTTACTAAAAATCCTTTTGCATATAAAGCGCTCAACTTATTTGTCAATGAGCTTAACGGATTTGACAGTTTTCTTATTTTTTCACCTGTTTCGGACGAAGCGTTGCCTATTCCGGCTATGGCTGATACTACTTTTCCCCCAAGAGATATTGTTTTTGAAGCAAAAGCCTGGAACGCATTAGCAACACCATGCATTACAGAACTGACTTTAGAGCCAACAGACGACAAATTATTGAGTGAGCTTGAAACACTGCTTGTAGCTCTTCCGACTTTACTTCCAGACGAAGCAAGTACAGCCAATGCCTCTGTCATTCTTATTGTGCTCGAACTGATATCTGGTGCGCTTTTCATTACGTCAAAAAACTTCAAAACCTCTTGCGCGAGAGTTGATAATTGATTTGCAGTCTTTCCAGTTTTATCTCCTGCACTAGCTAATTTTCCAAGAGAAGTAATAAAAGCATTGGTGGATGCTGATACTTCGCTCATAGATCCTAATTTAGCAGCCGCATTATTTAAACCTGTCGCAAGATTCGGAAGTTCCTTTGATACATTGCCGATATACTGTCCTGTGCCGGCAAGTTTAGCTATAGCGGTCGTGAACCGGCTAACGCTCGGAGAAACGTCTGGAATAGCATCAAGTTTCTGCATCTCAGTAAGAATTTCACCTAATTTTCCGGTATCAAACTGGCTAAAATCAGATTTACCAAGACGATTGATGGAATTTATAACTACATTTAATCCAGTACCTTTGAAATTCACACTTCCCAGATCGCGGAGAGAGGTTGCAAATTTTGCCATACTGGTAGACAAATCAGTCATTTCTCCGGCATCAATATCTTTTAATTTCTTTGCGATTGCGTCTTTTACCGTTGTTACATCGGCATCCAGAGTAACGTTGACGGTATTGTATTTCAGGTCTGCTGCTTTATTGATTGCCTTCTGAATATCAAGGACAATTTTATCTGTATTGATTTTTACATCAATTGGAAGTTGACCGTTTGTGCTTTTTAATGTGTTTTGGATTCGATCCCTTATTTTCTGTGCAAGTTGATCGTAAGCGTCCACGCTCATTTCCCAGACTTTATCGGAAGCCTGCGTTGCTTCCTTACCAGACAGCTCCTGAATAGATATAGGCTTGATGGAATCTCTGGCCTTTTTTAGATTTTCAAGAACGGTTATCAACTGATCTGCAGCATTGATTGTATCTTTAGGAATTAAGGTAGGAAATCTATCTGCCAGTTCCCCCCAAGACTCATTAAGGTTTATCCCTTTTGCAGCATCTCGTACAACATTGCTCAAATTCTCTTTTAAGAGTTCACTAAATTCACCTTTGCCGACATCTGTTTTAAGCATGTCAGAAACATAAATTCTTTTGTTCTTAAAGAAATTATAGAAATCGACCCATTCTTGTTCTGCACCATCAAGATATGAGCCAAGATTTCCTTTTACGACACTTCCACTTTTAATTATGGTATTAGCAATATTGTTAAGAGTATCATTAAGTTTTGCCAAAATATCCGTTCCATCGTAAGAACTTGCCATCGTTTTAGACAGTTCATTCATCTGAGCACGAATCTTAGATGCTGCACCGCCTTTAAGATTAAATGCACTTATAAGCTGACCAGAAATCGCAGAAGTATCAACTTTTACATCTTGAATGGTTTTGTCAATGGCATACTGTAATTTTTGTGTCTGATCGCCACCTTTAATATCAAGGTCAAGGCTTATTTTCTGGTTTTGCAAATTGCTTAAATTGATTTTACTGAGAGTATTCAATTTATCAATTGTTTTATCTAAAGTAGAAATATTTAAGCTGCTGATGGAATTAAGTGCAACGGTAACTCGTCCAAGCTCTTTGGAATAATTTCTTAGCCCTCCGGTATTTATGCCATTAAGACTTTTGTTAAGTACTTCAAACTTTTTGATAAGTCCATTGATAGATTGAATTGCTTTGGTAGCACTACTTTCTATCTGTATATCAAGGGTATCTATGGTATTATCTGCCATTAAAACACCTCCTTTTAATCAAAAAAAATAAAGGGCAGACAAGACTTTTAATCCTGCCTGCCCTCGTCATTATTACCATGATTCAGCTCAAAATTTGCTTGCATGAGTTGCAATGCCATGAGCAACCTGTCACGTTGCCGTTTCTTTTCTGTTTCAGAAAAATTCTCTTCATCCTCTTGCTTTTCAGCTGTTTGTGAAAATGGTTCTTTAAGGTATTCAGCCTTTGACTTTTTACCAATAAGCACATTTGCAACCGCAGTCTGAACTGCGCACATCGTGTACATATTGAACTGCCATGCTTGCGAATCTGCCATTTTTTGTTTTAATTTGTAGGCTTCCATGTATGGTTCTAAATCATACGGTGTGGAATCCCAAAACTTTTCATCTGAAACGCCAATAGACAAATAAAGTGGAAGTAGTTTTTTATGGACTACTTCAGAAAAAGTCAGCTCTTCTTGTGATCCTGCGGCATTTTGGTTACTTTCTGATTCTTCTCGGCTTCTTCCATCGCTTTCAGCATGCCGGATAAAAAACCATTCTTCTCAAGCTCCTTACTCGCTTTTTCAAATAAAGTAAATCCATTATGAGGATTTTCCTCTGTGGATTCATCTTCGTAGTCGTCCAGAAGGTCGCATACCTTTTCATATGCAACTTTCTTTTCTTCTTCGGTTTCATATCCGAATTCATCTTTGTGTTTTCTTTGAAGTCCCGCCAGAATCAATTCTGGAAGCATTTTAATCATATCTTTCGGATTGTTGATTGCTCCCATAGAAGACACTTGTGTAAGAATGTCCGACTGGGTAAGCACGCCATATCCGAATTTTACTTTGTATGTTTTATCATTTACTGAGAAACTAAACATGATAACCTCCCTGTTTTACATCTTATTCAGCAGCTGCTGTCGGCTCAACTTTGGTATCCAGTCCCTTATATGTATTGATAATAAGAGAAATGGACATGGTTGCCGCTTCGTTCTGTGCAATTTCCGGCATTGGGATTTCACGACCACATTCTGCAATAACAAAGAATGCATCGGACATATCCGGGAATGATACCTGGAACCAAGTTGCCAGTCCTGTAGTTTTTGCAGCCTTAGAATCTTCGTACAGTTTTTTAATCTGTTTAACAGATTTATCTGGATCCATGATAAATTCAATCTCCCAAGCACCACCTGTATCTTGTTTACCAGCTGCATACTGTGTCAGATAATCTTCCAGCGCAGAAACGTCAATCTGTTCTGTGTCAAGAGAAATACCGCCGATAGAAGAGGCTTCTTCCAGCTGCGTGAATTTGGTAGGCTTTGTGCCTTTCACGGTTTCAACGGCATATGAAAATTTCACACCAAGTGTAGTTAATCGTGCCATTTTGGCTCCTTTCCGCTTTTCAGCTATAAGTTTTTGCAATAAAAAAGAGCCTTAATGGCTCTAACGCTTAACCCTGCGTTTGGGAGATAAAAGGATCACCGTCCTTTCTATTCTTCTTTGCTTGCTTGCTTAATAATCTGATTTACATAATTGCTTAATCCTGCGACAAGAATTCCCTGTGTGATAGCGGTAAATACCGCCATTGCAATTTCCTGCCCGTTAGATACGGTAGATGTTGCAAATACATAAATTCCACAAATTACCATTCCAAGGACTCCTAAAATTCCAGGAATGTATTTGTCGGATACTGTTTCTGTCTGCTTTAAAAATACTCCTGCAAAATACAGGACTACTGCAACAGTCAGAAGTTCTGGTTTTACATAGTTCAGAATCTGTTCCATAGTTTCTCACCCCTTTCTTAGAGCAATTGTCCGGCGTAAGTCCGGCTGTATCTGCTAATAACACGTTTTATGCTGTTTTCTGCATTGTTTTGTAATTCAGGGCCATATATCCTCCGAAATCCCATGCCGACCATGGCTTTGTGGCTTGCTTCGTCGATTTCGTCATATACTTTTGATAAGGCTTTTGCACCGGATGCATATGATTCGGTTTGAAATGATATCAGCGTAGCGCATTCATCGCCCTCAAGGTCACTATTTATCGTTGTATTCCCGAGCATCAACAAGCGAGCGTATGCCTTTTTTGTAGACGCTATTGTCTGGCTTTTATCCATAGAATAATTATTCTTTCCAACAACAGGCTCAACTGCTTTCGACCATCGGTTAAATACTTCTGAAATTGGATTTTTTATTGTGTCTGGCATGTTATCACCGCCTTATTTTAAGCATGAAAAAAGCACCCACCCCTCAGGCAGATGCTTTTATATGTTATAGTATATCATTTTGTTGTGTATGTTTCAGTATGGAATTTATCAGGAACCAAAAACTTCCTTAGCGATTTTACGAACAGCAATAACAATAGCTTGTTCTGCGTGATACATCGGCATATACGCTCTATTTCCGTACGAATGGTGTGACTGTCCGCTTTCATCTGTGTACCACCAACCATTTGGATTGTCCCAGTCTGATTTTTCTTTTTTGGAAGGATACGTCCCCATTCCGTAAGAATTTCCGCTAGGTAAAGGATAATCATTCGTCCCATACGTTATTCCTGCCGAAAATTCGATAAAAAGTACATTGTTTCCTGACAATCGTATAGAAGAACCAATTATATTGCCCTGTTTGTCATAGATAATTTCAGTGTAATAACTTCCTTTTTCCTCATCCGGTATTGATTCCATTGTAGTCTGTACAACTTCAAGTCCAAGTTCAGATAGCCGTTTAACAAATAACTCATTCTTGTTGTTTAATTCAGTTTGATAAACTTTGAGTTGATCTATTGCATCTTGAATTGATTTTCGATTTAAACTGCATTTGATCATTTTCTTACTCATTTTCAGCACCTATCTTCGATATCCCGTACCGTGCAATGTTTCCTCGTTGAGTATCCAAAATCTTTTTTAACCGGTAATCTGGCATGATAGTTGGAACACTGTCTGTCAGAATAAGATCTCCTGCGTAGTCTAATTCGGGGACTGTATCAATCCAAAATACGTCTCCTTCCTGTGGCCTAAATTCACGATCAAAAGAAGTAATGTATCTATCATAGTCAGGCACGATACCGGACGATATCTCCTCCGGGGTTCCGGCAGTTGCCGATACAGAGAAATTGTGCAACTCTGGCTTACTGTATTTCGTAACTGTATTAATATCGTTAAGAATTTCAGTTACTTTTGACCAGTATACGTTTTGTTTTTGACGTTTTAATCCTCTCATGTCGATTCCTTTCGAAATAATACTTTATATATTACTTACTTTAACAAATACTGTATGATATAGTTATATGGGGAGGTGATTTCCATAAAAAAGAAAGATGAAAGAAATATCAGCATAAAAATTAAATTAACCCCTGTGCAGTACATACATCTTCTGTTTCATTGCCAAAAAGAGGAAAAAGAAATATCACAGGTAGTCGAACGGGCTTTGAATGAATATTTTTGTAAAAGAGGAAAAGAGTTTTAATCCTTTTATCCTTAACTCTATGGCCCATCTTCATATACTGTGGTACAATCAACCTATGAATAAGGTCTATGCTTCGTATGGCCAAGCATATTGACGATGGTGACGTTCCTGGATCAAAAAAAAATAAAAACATTTGTTGTTTCTAAGAAAGAAGATACAAACAAATACTGACAATTTCACTCAATGATTAGGAATATGAGGAGGACCATTAATCCTCTCCATATTCTATTTTTTTATTTACATAAATATTTTTTTGCAATTGAAAAGAGAACCGAATTCTATCTAAATTGCATATTTCATATGAGATGTTTTTACATCTTCGTCTGACACCTTGGCATAAATCATTGTCGTATTAATGTTAACATGTCCAAGAATCTTTTGTACTTCTGTAATTGGCGTACCTCTCTGCAGAAGATGTGTAGCAAGGGTATGTCGAAATAGATGTGGTGTCAATGGTCTATCCAGTTCGGCGCGTTCCCCTATCAGTCGAATGATTCTTTCAATCGCTTCTTTTTTTAATACGTTGTGTGGTTTTCTTTCACTTACAAAAAGATATTCCGAATCATCATTTCTGGATGTAAGGTACTGTCCTAAAAGAAGTTTGCTACGAGCATTTAGATATACTTTTCTATGCTTATTTCCTTTTCCTAAAACAATTACTTCGCCATTTTGAAAATCCACATCTTGTTTCTTGACAGCGCATGCTTCTGTCACTCTGGCTCCTGTACTGTATAAGAATTCAATCATTGCCTTTTCGCGTACCGTTTCGCATACCTGTCTGATTCTTTCCAGTTCCATATCTGTCAGAGGTTTCTTCTCTACACGTTCGTATTTGATATTTTTGATAACTCTACACGGGTTCTTGCCTATATATCCCTCATTTGCAGCCCACTCAAAGAAAGCGTGTATGGCAGTTCTTCTGCTATCAAGCGTTCGATTACTTAACCCTCTGCTCTCCTGAGCATTATACAGATATACACGAATATCATTTGCAGTAATGTCTTCTGCGTTTTTATTGACTGTAAAAAAGAAATCATCCAGATAAAGATTGTAGAGTTCGAGCGTCTTTTTACTCAAACCCTCGATTTTCCTACTTACAATGTAAGTTTTGTAGAAATCTGGCAAATATCCAGTATACTTTACAACTGCTGTTTCTCTTTGACTGATATCAAAATCATTTACATACAACGCCAGTTTGTTTCTGATCGTTTCCAGATACTCTTCCGGAATTTCTCCATACAGTTTTGTCATGAACCCATTCACGAATTTTTCTCTCATAAAAAATACCCTCCTTTTGGGTTCACAAAGGGAGAGTACTGTGCTATAATATACCCGTACCCTTTGTGGTGCTTGGAGTTGGACTTTTTGTTTGGTAGACGGGAGTCCAGCTCCTCTTTTTTGTGTTCTGTTATAGTGATTATAGCACTGATCGTTCTATCTGGATAGATATTTTAGTGAATTTATGAGAGATTTTTGCTTAACTAAAGCAATTCGTTAGTTAATTATATTGTCATTAGCCAATTTGCAATTCTTGTCCCGATATATGGATAACCAACCTTATCGTTAAGATGTAATTGATCATTTGGATATTGTTCACCCATCGGAGTTGAACTTGCTGAAAATACGTTCCATGTATTTTGGTTTATGCCAGATGTATGGTATAAATCAAGCACAGGTATCGCATTGTGTTTACAACATTCAATCATGGAGGCTACGAGTGTTTCTCCAGTACGACCTGATCCTGTTGGATATTCTTGTGTCCAATCGTAAGGTATTGTTTTGTATTTACCCGCACAATGAGGAGTAACTACAGCAATCCTACATTTGAGATTTTGTGCAGAAAGTAAAACACGATATATGCCATTGATTAAATACTGCAAATTACCGATAACTGTATTTTGCGCTGGGTATAAATCACCTTTTTGTCCTTCTTCGTATCCTCTGAGATTATACCCACCAAAAATTATAATTAAATCTCTATCAGCAACGTCTTGGGGTGATAAAGGAGATAATGAACCACTCGCTTGTGTATCTTCGTTTTCCGAATCGGCACTTCCATCGAGCATTTCAACAAAACCAATTCCACCTTTTGCATGTGTTTTGACATTCGCTTCAAAAATGGTTTCAAGTGTTTTTTGCCATACACCACGTGCACTCAAGCTATCTCCAATAACAAGAATATTAGTCCCTCCCAAGGGTATATTGGTATATAATGGCCTGATATATGATTTGTCTATATGTTCAACCCACATACTAGATGTAGTATCAACAGGTTCATCTGTAAAGCATACTAACGGCTTGGAAATGTTATAGTCATTCGCAAGGTAACTATCAGCCATGATATATGCTGCTGTGTTGTACAAATTCATATCTATTGGTGATTTGCCTATATCTGTTACTTTAGAAATAAATACAGAATCTGCATCATAAAAAGCAACATTCTTTGGGTATGCTATTCCTTTTACGTTTCCATATTCATTAAATTTGATGAAACCTACATGCATATAACGTTTTAAATGATCCCTTATATCAATTTTTTGAGTATGATACCATGTATTTGTTGTTGGGCTAATCGCTCCCATACTATTTATCGAACCTGACTCGATTATATCATTTGCGATATTTCCAGATGTGATTCTCCCTGAAAAGGCAACATCATTAATCCCTATTTTTGTATCTTTTCCAAATTTATCATTAATATTTTGCTTTAAGTTTTTTAACTCATAATTTATATCAAATGTCAACTCTTTTTCGTGTGCGGAGTTTGAATTATAATCAGAAACTCGAACATATATTGCATCATCTAAAGCAACGTCTTGTGTTTGTCCCCCTTTTATAAATTTTTTATCTTTACCGAAAGTAGCCCATCCCGCTCTACCAACCATATAAGCATTTGTTGTCATTTTATAAGCTGTTGTAGGAATTTTTATATAATCGGTTACAGCATACTTCCCATTATCAGAATATTCGTCATACACTCCATTAGACGCATTCACATAACCGTTCGAAAACACTGGTTTTAATGTTTTTTTAGTTTCAAAAACATCACTTAAATCTTCCTTTAGCGAATCAGTTTCTGCATTTACTTTCTTAAAATTGTCCCCTACCACTTTAGCATCTGCGAATGCACCCTTGATATCAAGTGTTTTGTTCGCTACAGGCTTATCCGCAAGTCCCGGATAGCCTATGGGTTTATCCCCGTCTTGTGTACGTATTTTTAAAATAGAATCTGCCATTCTCTAACCTCCTAAAAAATAAGTACGCCATCATCGCTAAGACGAGGAAGTACTTTTGCTGTTTCGATTTCTTTGAGTGCCTGTTTCTTTGCTTCGTTTACTGCTGTCACTGCTTGGTCAGATGTTTCTTTTGTTATTTTCAAGAGCTGTGCAATCACATCTTTTTCTGATTCGGTAGGCTGTACTTCATCTACCTCAATACCTTCAAGTACTTCTACCTGCGCCAAAGTAGTATTCCACTCAATCAGGATTTCTGAATCTGAATTTACCTTTACTGCACACACAATAAACTGTAAGATACCTCTATTCTTCGCAGCATTCCGACCTATTAACCACGAAAACGAAATGTTATCACCATCTACAGTTACATCTTCACAAATATATTGGTCTTTAACGACCACTGGGGGAATTGTTGCACTGATATTTCTGAAGTTTATTCTGATTTGAAATTCTGATAAATCCAGATTATCTCCAACCACCTTGGGACATGAGAACTTTATTCGCTCGGAATTTTTATCCGATTCTACACCGCCAATCACAAGTGTTTCTGGAACTGTAATTAGTCGTGTGTCAGGGTTAATCAGGCATATATCACTGACGTTTGCAGTAAAATCTTCTGTTGTCTGGGACTCTAAGAGCATTTCGTAAGCTGTTGCCATGGTTATCACCCCTTTTGAGATACTAATATTTTGTCTGTAGTTAAAATATAGTTGCCATTGTCCTTCATCCCCATGAGGGATAAAGAAAAATAATCCCATGACAATGCTTCTGGTGGAATTTCACACTGTCCATTTTGAACAAGGACTGGGTATTCGTGATCCATTCTCCAGAACGATGCAGCAACTTTGCACCCATTCCATTCTGGAGAAAACGAGAACGATGCTTTTAAGTACCCCGACGTGCCTTTTACCAAACCGCTAAAATCGCAATTCGGGTCTGGTCTTATCTTTTGTTTGTTTACGATAAATTTTAATATACGCATTTTAATCTCCCTCTGTTACAAGATAAGAACACCATCATCTGTCAATGTCGGTGCGATAGGGTTCTGAGTTAAAAATTGGTTAACAGCTTCTTGTACCTGTTCGTCTGTCACATCCGTAATAGTGCCTAATGAATCCCATATCGTGCCATTCCACACGACATTTGCGCCAGCACCGCCATATATAGAAGCCTGACTGATGTTGTACATATCACCAATTGACGGGCTTAATGGAAGTAAATCAACCGTATCTACTTTTCCTTTATAAGTAATCGGCTGCTTCATTTTTTCTTCCATAGCCTTAATCTTGCTATTTAAAACCGCATATACTTTTTTCGCTGTTAATGCCATATTCCATGCCCTCCTACAGTTTGTACCATGTATCGGTAGGTTTGTGATATTCATACAATTCAGAAGTATCAAGACACAACGCCGAAGAACCGCTTTGTACGTAATGCGGAAGTTTCGATACGTCCTTTGACAGACCTTCGTAATCACGAACCATGCCTTTTGCCCCTGTACATACCCAACTGCCTAAATCTGGCAATTCGTCACCGGGATTATACTTGATTCCATCAAAAATAACTGTGTTTTCTGCTTTTGCCATCTATGCAACCATCCTTTCTGCCCCGATAGGAGCCACATATGTGAACTGGTTTCCTAAAACATCTTTTGCAACGCCAATTACAAAGCATCCGTAGTCTGCCAGAATATTGCACACAAATTCCTCTGCTTCGACCCAGTATTGTTTCTTAACCATACGGTGAAGTTCTGGCAATAAACCATAACTGAACATCACGCAATGTCCTAATTCATGAATAAACACCCGGTTCAGAAGTTCCCCATGCAGATTATTTGCAATTGAAATTGTCATTGTAGAATAATCTGATACCGCAAGTGTTCTCTGCCCTGTACGGTCAATCAGAACACTATCATGAGGTGAAACAAAGCGGACTTTCCATAAGTCCCCGTTCATATAGAATTGTCTTAGCATGGTTTATCACCATCCTTTTCACTAAAAAGTCCCTGCCGCATTTCTGCAACAAGGACTTATTTTAATTCTTATTTGTTTAGTTCATCTGCTGTATCAGGCGAGTTAAATCAGTTTTCATCGACTGCCTGAGAGTCGCGTCTGCATCCGCCCACATTTCAGACATGGTACGGATAACATCTTGTGTGTACTCTTTCATGGACTCGTCCATTTTCTTTTTGGATTCCGTGTCGTTGGAATCGTGGTAATGCCTGCGATTTTCGCTGTATCTGTCGTAGGTTTCACCGTATCTGGACTGCTTATGGTTCATTCCATCCATCCTCATATCACTACGGTCTGGATGATATCCCATGCGGTACATATTACGCTCAAACTCTGGATTGTTCAGATATTCGTCCATCCAGTCATCATCTTCCATGTACAGATATGGTTTATATCCCATACGACTTCCTTTGCCTTTCGGGGCAAATCTGCCATTGGAATAACGATATCTGTCATATCCCATGCGTCCAAGATACTTCTCTTCCTGTTCGCATTCGTCCATAGCTTCTACGATTCTGTAATCTTTATCTGCACAAATCGCGCACTTTACGGATTCCATACAGTCTTTCAGATCGTCCCAGTCTTGAGCACTGAGATTGTCAAAGCCCTGTGTTTTGGCTTTTTCCATAGCCCATTTTCCCATTTCCATTGCAACTTTATGCATTACAGTGCCCCCTTTCTAACAGCCTGTGTAACAGGTGTGTCTGTCGTTGGGGCTGTACCATTAATTGCTGTTAAATTGTTACTTGGACTACAAGCTGGATTCCCCAACATCTTGAATACTCCGCCAGTTGCACTTGTAGCTACTCTGGTTGCATACTTCGTTCTAGTTCTTATTCCGCAAGCCGTAACCTGTGCACAGCAACGATTCTCTAGCGGATACAAAGTTGTTCCTGTTCCTATTTGAATCATTACCGGGGCGGTAATTGTGGTGGCTTCTGGTATACTTTGTGCGATCACAATGCAATACTTTTCTCCATTGGAATAACTGCCTGCCGGAAGTGTAACCACAAGATTCCCACCAGTAAACGATACAGACGTTGACAGAATCAGTTTCGAACAAAGCGAACATACATTCTTGCAACTCATTTTATTTACCTCCATTCTTTAAGTACTGCTCGATTTTGTTAATATCTTTTCCCCTAAAAGTTTCATATCCTCTATGATATCTTCCGTACATCTTTCCGTAATTTTCTCCTATAACATCGCACCACTCTTTTAGATTTTTTGTGATTCCAAAGAAAGTGAAATATATGCTGTTCCTTTTATTATTTGCTTGTTCTGCGTTAGTTGACCACCGGCAATTGTTTGGTTCGTAATTTCCATTTACATTGATACGGTCAATCGTTAAACTATCAGTGTAGCCATTCTTTATAGACCAATTGTAGAAATTATCAAAGCCATGTTCTCCTAGCCATTCAGGGCATATATTGATTCCACGACCACCGTAATCCTTGTACCTACGATCATTTAGGTTATAACATCTGTTCTTCATGTTGTGATAAATATTGTATATCCTTGTGTGCGTCATTCCGTGAGTTGTTTCTCTTTCAGAAAGTATAGCTTTTTGCAAACAACCACATGACAATGAGCGTCCGCTTAATAGACTATCGGCATTTACTGCTTTAATTTTACCGCAATCGCATTTACAAAGATACGATAGCTTTCTATTTTTGCGTTCTACTTTTTCTAAAACAGTCCATCTTCCGTATTTTTTTCCTACTAAATCCGACCTTGAGTTTGGACATGAACCACATGTGTTTATATAGTTCGCTTTCAAGTGACTTGCTGTTCTTAGGCAAGTATTCCCGCAATCGCATCGGCATAACCATAATGGAATTTTTCTCTTTCCGTTGGTAGAACCTTCACGCTTAATTACATATAACTTACCAAACCTTTTCCCTGTTAAGTCTACATAAGCTTTTCTTCCGCACTTTCCACAGCTGCTATAATCATTACTTTTCAATGCACTTCTTGTCCTTGTTACATCGTTTCCACAATCGCAATGGCACTCCCATAAATAAGAGCCATTTGCCGATTTTTTACTCGATCTTCTAATGACCGTCAATTTGACAAATCTTTGTCCTGTCAAATCATTTATTTTTGTCATGTGCTGTCAATCTCCTTAATTAAGTTTAATTAAATTATAACATATGTTCTATTTGACTACAACAAAAAACTGTGTTAAACTTAATTAAATTTCAGAAAGGATGTGTGACATGTCAAAAAATGAACTAAAAAATAGAGTTCGATTTTCAACTACTCTTGAACTATGCACAAACAAAAAACTTAAAGATTTTTCTCAAAAAACAGAAATTCCAATCAGTAAAATCGTAAACAATGCAATCAATGAATACATCGAAAGAAAGGAAGCTCAAAATAAGAGGTGAGCCGCAACCCACCTCTTAGAATTAGTCAACCTCTAAGGGTGAGTTACTTAGCAGCAACCGTTGTTATATCCGTTGCATCCACCGTAGTAGGTGTTTGGATTCGGAACAACGTATGCCGGGATAGCTGCCGGATTGATTGCATTGATTAACTGCTGAGTCTGAGAAGCCATAGCAGTTGTAAGCAGTGCAGACTGGCGATCCTGGGATGCAGCACGTTTCAGATCAGAATTCTCTGCCTGTAATGTTGCAAGCTTATCATTCGTTAAGAAATCAAGGATTGCTCTTGTATTGCTGTTCTGATTGTCCAGAATATCTCTGGTATTGTTGTTCATTGTGTTCTGAAGAGCACAAGTGTTGGTTGCCAGGTTGTAGTTGATACCCTGGATAGCTTCCCTTGTTTCGCAGCAACAATTTGCTAACTGAGACTGTAATGCATTGGTATTCTGCATACCGGCTACAGTGTCAGCGTTAATTGCCTGCTGAACGCCATTGAAGCCCTGAAGCATTCCAACGTTCACGCCATTGAAGCCACTCTGCATGGTATTGTTGAGTGCATATGTGCTGTCACAGATACCCTGCTGAATGCCTCTGATACCGTTCTGAATATCATTAAGAGCAAAACTCTCGCTAATATCTGAACGGGTTGCCCATCCTTGGAATCCTGCGCCATTTGCACCGTTTCCACCATTACCACCGAAGCCACCGCCCCAGCCGCCGAAACCTCCCCATCCGAAGATTGCGAAGATCAGTACGAGCCAGATAAGTGAAAAGCCATCGCCGCCCCACATATCATTGGCGCGATTATTAGAGCCTGTAGCGGCAGCAATGTCGCTAAGACTGTAATTTGAACCATTCATCATGTTTTTAGTCTCCTTAAATTTTATTTACAATAGGAGACATCCGCGGCTGTCATCCCAAATTGTAGCGATTTTTTAATCACCCAATTGTGGGGAAGTATTATAATCCAAGGAATTTTTGAATAATTCCATCTGGTGATAAGTGCTTTTCGTTAAATACATTTTGCTGTATTTGATGCAACTGATCTGTATCACCTTTTTTATACAAATCCAAAGCATTTTTCAATGTTGGATTATTTCCCGCAAATTTACTCATATCGTTCATCATGTTATCAACACTTCCGAACCTTTGAGAAATCATTTTCTCAAATTGATTTTTTATCATGGCGTTTGGGTTGAAACTCATCTCTGCTTACCTCCGTTCTGCTGTCTAGTGGAATCATTTGCGACCGACATTTGTGTCGGCAGCAAATCTTTTATTCCAGAAATCTCAGAGCAAACGTCATCATGAAGCTGTTTAAACATTGCTTCAATATCAATCTGTTTTCCTTCCTGTTTTGGTTGCTGTTCGTCTGAATTTACAAGTCGGTAAACAAAGATCCTGCTTCTTCCATCGGATTGAAGCTGTTTTCTGTAGATTTCGGTTCCGTCTGTCTTCGGATAATAAACAGGATTACCGGACATATCCACATCTTTCGCCTTTACAGTGTCAATACCATCAACCATTTGTCCTTGTATCATTGGGACTTGTGGTATTTGCTGTACGGGTTGTTGCATCTGCATTTGTCCATATGGCATTGTCTGCTGATAGTTACTCTGCAATTGTGCCAGCCTGTCCTGATACGGCTGTATTTGTCCGTATGGATTGTTTATAATTGGCTGTGGGTAATACGGATAACCTGCCATAGTCTGTTCCTCCCATTCTTTTTGCTTCGAGAATTACATCCATGTCATCAACTGACAGATGCTTTTCCCATAAACCTTCATAAGGGTTCTCTAACATAAGCATATTGTTTTCTCCTTATGCTTACATTATATAGGAAGGAACTCTTCATTTGAACGTCACTATTTCGCCATATTTTCGCCACAATACAAAGAAAAGCCCCGTTCATAAGACGGGGCAACTTTCTGAATTTTCTGTTTAATTTTTCTATTTATTCGGTCAATAGTTCGTGGGCTATACCCCATAATCTCCGCTGCTTCAAGCAAAGTTTTTTCCTCATAAACTCTTAACCGAAAAAATTCTTTTTCACGTGAATCAAATCCCGATTGACTCAGATAATATTTTCTTTCATCTTCTGAAAAGTCTGTATAATTCATATCCACCGTCCTCCCGTACAAGTGGAATTAAACTGGAAGAATACCGTTTATTATAAATCCTACCGCTGCACTAACAATCGCAGTAATGATACATACAATGATTGTGTCGTAGCGTTTACCTGGAACTGCCATAAGAATCTTTAAATTGTTATTCATCTCATCAACAGTTGACTTGATATGGTTCAAATCATTCTCGCTTAAAGCAGTTTTTCTTTCCAGTTCTCCGATACGCTCATAAAATTCCTTATGGCGTTCGGATTGTCTTTCCTGCATCTGTTGAAGATTTTTTTCAAGTTCTTCTATGCGGTGTTCGTTAAAACATTCATGTTCACATCCCATCGCCACTCCATTTCTCACTCCCTACATGATTCTTGCTTTTTCCCAACCGAAAATAAAGCAACCCAGCGACGCTTCGGGAGGACTTGATAGTGCGTCACGTGTCCCAACCATCTTTTTATGTCAAACTTCCTGCAAATGGAAAAACTCCATGATTGATATAGATTTCAGTCTCAGATTCCCAACTTCGGTTTACAGAAGATTCAGAATGTGAACCTTGGAATTCAGCACCTTGTTTTACAAGAAAAAAAAGTGCTAAGTCAAATATACAGTCATAGCAATTTTCCATATCATTGCAAATTTTTTCGTCTGTATAACCAGAAGGATAATTTCTCTTCTTCTTGAATGAACGAATCGCCCGTTTAACAGATAGAGAAACCATCTCAGGATTTTCTATGTCATCAGATAAATAATTCATCAAATCATTAATAAGCTCTTCGTTCATTCAAAACCACCTATCCTTGTTGAGTTAAAATTTCCGCGATTATACCAGCCTTATTTGTTTGAGTCAGGGCATAGCCATTGTCACTCGCAAGCTGTCTTAACTGAAGTACAGTCATGCTTGACAGATCGCTTTCTGTGTATTTATGTATTAAATCATTATCTTCAACACTCCCTACAGCTGGTGACTGGCTGTTCTCATCAAGACTATGCCCGGTTATTCCCCCTTTGTACCGATAACGATACCGCCGTTGGCTTTTGGCGCAACCGGAACGAACATGCCGGATGCTTTAGTCCAAACTGCAACCGGGTCTGGTGTAGCCCACATAGACAGTGTTACAAATGAACGATTCTCCTGCTCAATGAACTGTCTGTATTCGTTCTCATCAGGAGTCGGTCCCCATAAACCAACGCCGAAAGAGCCATCGGAATTAGCAGAGTATAAAGTAAAGACACCTTCTTTGAAAATTCTTGCTTTTCCGAGAGTTCCGTCCGCTTTGTCGAAGTTGAATTTTTCTTCACAAGCATTTATCTCTGTGATTCCAAATTCTTGCTCTAAAATAAAATCAAGTTCTTGCTTTGTAAGCAATCTCTTATTTGCATTACCAAGCACAGCCGACTGTAAGCCGGTGTTGGTTCTCATGTAATTAATCATCTTTCTTGAAGTGATAGCTTTGGTAACTGCATATCCATGATCTTCGGCAATTTCAACCATTTTGTAAATGTCACCCATGATGTCAGCATCAGGTTTAGACCAGTCAGAAAGGTCTACTTTTGCATCAGCAGGAACTCCAAAATCAACTTCCATTTTTACATTGTTTTCGTTGATAGTGAGTTTTCCATTTGCAAGAGCCTGTCCTTTCATGACTCTAGTTCTGGTAAATACGCTTCTGAATAATCTTGTTGCATCATCAAACACATATCTTGTAAGGGCTTCGTCATCAGAAACGCCGTTCTCGATAACTTCTTGTAATTTTTCTGTCTGATTGATTTTTTCCTTAATAAGGAATTTTTCTGTCATTACTTTTTCAAATCCCGGCCTACTACCGATATGAGCTTCTGAATCAAGTGCATGAACATAAGCTACTTTTGGAAGATTCTGTCCGCTCATTAATCTGTAAAATTCCGCTTTCCAGAACTGTGTTTTAACATTCGGGAAAATTGTATCCAGAATGCTTTCATTATCTACTGGAAAATTCTGTGAAAATTTTAATCTTTCTTGTGTATCAATAGTCTCTAATACATTGTATGGCATTTCTTATACCTCCTTAAAATGTAGGGTCTTCTGTAGTTACAAATGTGATACCTTTTAAAGCCGTTTTTGCTTCTGATGTAATAGTTTGAGGAAGCCTTTTTTCTAACATTCTTCCGGCTACATAAACGCCTTCTGGTCTTTTTTCGTCATCTGTCATATCGACATCCTGTATTAAAAGCCCATATGCACTAGAATCATTACTCGGAATAACAGTTCCTGCTTTAATAATCTTTCTTCCGTTTGTTTCTGTTGCCATATTCTGTGTTACTGTATATGTTTTTGGTGTAAGCCCGATTTCAGACTCGACAAAATTTGGTGTAGACTCAAATTGTTTGGTTTTCATAAAAGCCATAATCTCAATCTCCTTTATTTACTTTCTGGTTCATTAGTTATCTTTTGCGGAGATAAATATCTTGAAAAATATTCTTCCGCTTTGCTCTTTTCTTCTTTCTTTTCGCTACTCTTTCCGCCGCCCGGATTAGGTGTCTTTTCAAGTACTTCCTTTTCCCAAGCTGCTTTGGCATCTGCAAGTGATGTTTTATTTGCTTCGGAAATTCCATTAACAAAGCTTTGAACTTCCTTCATTACGTCCTCAGTTTTATCTACTGGCATAGATGCAAAAGCTTTGATAGCACTTGCATATGCTTCAGTCGAAAGACCTGCATTGGCAAACGCTGATGTAATCTCACTTGTAAGAGCTTTTTTATTGGATTCAGCAAGTGCAGCTTTTAAATCGGCAAGCTCTTTATCCACTGCTTCCTTTTCTTTCCGACGTTCATCTTCCTGTTTCTCGGCATCTGTCATATTCTGCTGTTTCAGCTCTTCCAATTCTTTTTCAAGGTCTGCTGCCTTGTTGGCTTTTTCTTGTAATGAAGCATTTTTGTCTTTTTCTTTCTTTACTTCTCCTGTAACGGAATCAAGGTATTTAGACACCTGTTCATCAGATGGTTCCTCAATTCCCATACCGATAAGTACCTGTTTTGCCTGTTCTCTTGTCATGAAATCTCCTTTCTTCCAGACCAACACGCTTTGTTCACACGGTTCGCTCCGCACATGATCTGCACCCGATTTGCGCTCACGGGCTGTTGCAATATTTTTGAGTATTAAAAAAGGAATCCCAGTTTCCCAAGATTCCTTAAATAATTGATGTAAAAACGTTTATTCTTCATCAGTGGAAGAAATTATTGCTGATTGATTTTGAATTGATTTCTGACTAAAATCTTTAATCAATTCTTGTGCTTTTTGCATTTCTGCGTCTGGGTTTGCCAGTTCAGGATAAACAGTTCCAAGATATGGTAAGCTCATTTCATATACCTTTTGTGGATCACTAAATAATCCGCAAGTAATCAGTGCAATAAGCGGATGAATTTTATTTTTGAACAGATAATCAAGCGCCTGTGCTTTAACAAGCATGTTATCTGTCGGGTTTCTGGTGATTTTTACATCAAAATCTCTGGTCGAAATATTTACATCCATTGAAGTTTTTCGAATGATATTCAAAATGATTCTGGCAGATGCTTTTTCAGCTTCTTTCGTAAATGCTTCTACCAATTTTGCTTCTCTCTCCGCAAAATCCCAACCGTTCCTCAGATATACTGCATTTCCTGTGTCTCCGCCGGTGTTGCTCTGCCGATTTGGCATTGCTTCTACAATCAGCATATTGTTGTAAATATCATCTTTAGCAACCTGGCTCTCTGACTGATTTAGTTCAGCAGTCATTAAGTCAACGTCTGATTGTGTTCCGTTGCCTACATCTTTTACAGATACAGCACCGAGTTTTATCATTTTTACAAATTCTGCTTCGTCAATCTCACAGTTTTTGAATTTCATCAGAGCTTGTACGAACTGTTCAACCCCATTCAGTCTGTCAGATTGATACTTATTGATTGCATCATACATTGTGATCGCAATTTCGATGTCGGAAAGTCTGTCGTGATTATTTGGATATTCAATGATAGGAATACCGCCAAAACCATTGATTCCAGATTCTGTTACCTTTCCGTTCTGGATTTTGAAATACATTTTTGAAGAATAGCAGAGATAATATTGCTGATTATCTTCGTTTTTAAGTATCTGTACCGAAAGCATCGGTTTCCCATTTCCGGATGAATATACGATATAAGCATCCCACGGACACGGTATGAAGATTCTGAATGGCGGTAAGTCTCCATCCTTTGTCCATTCATCCTCTCTCAGGATTGCTTTATATGCAGTTCCTACTGCACTCTGGTATATTCCAAGCTGAATGTTTCTGGCGTCTGCATTGGCTTCGTCCAGATAATCATTGAGCCTATCAACTTGTTCGTTTGTTTTTTCACTCGCTTTTTTCTTCTTGCAGACATACTGAATAGGTTCTCCGTATATCTGTCCTGCCTTGAATTTGACTGTTTCAAGGGCATGATTCTCAACAACTTTATTGTTGACCTCTGGGCGAACAAGTTTTTCACGATATAAAATTGGCTGATCGCCCTTGTAATATCTATAAAGGTAATCCATCAGGGTTCTATTTCTGTTATGGATTCCGATTGTATCAGAAAGGACCTGTGCCACATTCTGGGGAGTAATCTGGTCTACGCCAGTATAGGCAATTTTTCTGCCAAACTCGCCTTGGCATAGGTCAACAAAATTTGTTTTGTTTCTCCCCACTGCCTGTCCTCCTATTTTTCTGCATGAAAAAAGCACCAAGGTTTGACCTCAGTGCTTATTTTACAGCTTATATTATACAACTTTTTTAAGTATGGTTCAGTATGAAGTTTATGAATCAAATCCTTTTAATATTTTTATAGCAGATATTGCATCCAGGTGAAGTTCTTTTGTTCTTTGGTAAGAATAGCCTACTTCATCGGCAATTATATCGAGTGGTTTCCCCTCAATATATTTCTTAAACAGAATATCGTACAGCACAGGATTTTTCACAGAGTCAATTACCCTGACCACTTCCGACCTTATTTCAATATACTCATATGTGATATCTTGAATTTCAGACTGCAAATCCACAATCTTTGCAACTAAGTCACCAACTTTATCATGACTGGGAGATGTTTGAACCCGTTCTCCGTAAGAGAATGAATTTAATCCCATTGCGTGAGATTTTAGCTGCTCAATTTCTATGTACTTATTGTTGATTATTTTATTGCAACGCTGAATTTGCCCTAAATATTCTCTTGTGGTCATATATTATCTCCTTCCCCAGAGTGGATTGTGTACTGCCTTTACGACGCCCGTACCACTTCCATTTTTTAAAAACACAGCTAAGCTGGCAAGCGCGTCGGGCGCATCATCATGCTTATTCTTTCCTGTCATAGTAAATGAATACACATTATTCATGAATTTTCTGTATTCGGCATTTTGATATCCAGTATCTCTGAAATAAAATCTTCTGATATTTTCTGCGTTGTCCCATATTCGCTGCTCTTTTCTTACTGCAGACTTTGGGGCGTGTCCCCCATTATTTAAAATCATCTGCTGTGCATATTTAGAGGTAAGATTTGTTTCGTATCCTTGTTTTTGCAATTCAGCTCCAACCTCATCCTTATATCCCTCGCCACCTGCATTGGCTTCAAAAAAAGCATTGGTTATTTTATTGTTAATAATTGATGCTACAACTTTTGGCATAGTATATATCTTCTCAGCGTTGTCATACACAACATCGTGAATATATACAGAACCATCTTCGTACACATAAGCTACCGGCATTGCCAAATAGTCGCTTCCGCCTAAAGCAACGTCGCACGCAGACACAACTTTTAAAGGTTCTTCGTCTGGAAGCTGTCCGTTATAGAAATTCATGTGTTGAGAATTAAATAATGCTCCATCTCTTTCAATTGGCTCCTGCTGATACTGAGCCAACCATCCTGCCATGTCGTCATTTTCTTCAAATTTAGATCGAATAGTACGATAGTACTTTGTACTATAACCCACTCCGTAGTCATAATCGAAATTGCTTTCATCCGTTTCCGGGTCAAGAGCAGAGATTTTTAACACATCATATCGAATATCTTTTGCTTCTGGATTATTTTGTAAAAACGAAAGCCTGTCCATGTAAAGATCATGCAACGACCAAATAGTACCGTTTAAAATCAGTTTGCACTGTTCTTTCTTTCGAGACATAACATTGTTGTCAAATACGATCTGCTTCCTTCGGAGTATATCCGGGTTCAATACGTCTTGAATACCTTCCAAGATATCATCCAGAATCAGCCAGCCATATGCGTCATACTCACCATTCAAACCAGATTCCAAACCTTTCCCAGACAAAGTGGCATATTTTTTCTTTCGTTCAAGGTCTACTTTATGATTTTTCGCATCTGTTCTGGCTATTTTTGAATGAAATACATCTTCATGGCAATATGTAGGGTCTGTCCAAATTTCCATAACACCATCAAGGAACGCACCACCAAGTCCCTCTTTGTATGTGACATAAAGGTTACTTATTTCTGTGTTTCTTGCGCAATGCCAAGATGTTCCTACTGTTATAATTTGCGATTTACCAGTTCTGGCAGGTTGATGCAGAAACAATTCGTCGAGTTTATCATCTTCAAGGGCTTGCAGCTTATCGACAACCTTTTTCAAAGTCCTTCTTCTGGGCTGATAGAAGCGTTCCTGTGGCTTCCTATTCTTTTCAATGTACAATGCGTAAGAATCCAATAAATACGGTGCTTCTAATAACAAATATTTCCAGTAAATATCGTCAAAATCTCCGCTTCCAGTGATAGCAGCTTGCCTTTCTGCGATATTGTGTGCATACTGGCTTACCTTTATTCCCATCTGTTGCGCATCTGGATTATCCTTGAAAGGAAGGTCAATATTCATATTTAACAGCAGATCAAGGCAGTCTTTCTGGTTTTGATAGACCGTCATATCACCATTAATGATTTGATTTAGAATTGCCCGATACCATTCAAGCGAGCCTTCTGTGAATTTTTGCATAAAAATAGAGCCAGACCTCCTTTCTTCTTAGGATTTAGGCTGGCTCTCATGTGGCTCTTTGACTGATTTATTTATTATTCAGCATTCTCATCGGCTGTCATATCTCTTGTATCTACGATGGTAGAAGTGTTACTTCCCTGAATCTTCGGAACTTCACCATTCCATTTATCAATTTTCTGTTTTTCAATCAGTTCAGGAGTAAGTGATTCTGCAATTTTTCTATTTGCTTCCGCTTCGGCTTCAGCTTTAATCTTAATAGCTTCAGATTTGCCTTCTGCATCAATTTTGGCTTGTTCTGCCTGAATAGTTGCTTTTTCTTTTTCCTGTTCAGCAGCAATCAGTGCAACTTCTTTATCTTTATCGGCTTGTACTTTGGCTGTTTTAGCTTCAATATTGGCCAATTCAAGCTCTTGCTGTGCATTTACTTTCTTTTGGATTGCAGCTTGTGTTTCATCATCAGTGGAAATAGAAGTAAAGTTTACTGTATCAATAATGATTCCGTATGGTTCAAACTTCCGTTTAAGATATTCGTCAAGTGCTTCATTCAATTCCTGACGCTTATCGCCGAAAACATCTGTTACCGGATACTTCGCAGTTACTTCCTGCGTCCATGCTTTCATTTTCGGCTTAATAAAGGTGTTTTTCACGGATTCCCCGGATTGACCTTTGAACTGAGTAAATACATCAGTTACTCTGCTCTGGTCAAATTTATACGAAAATTCCAAATCAACTAAAAGAGATTTGCCATCTGCCGTTGGTGTCTTGAAACTTTCATCTTTTGGAGAATCGCCTTTATCTTCAGATGTAAGATAAGATTGTTCGATTCCAACAGAATACAGTGAAGTTTTTACTGTAGGTGAAATCAAATGTCATCCCTGCGTAAGTACATTCTTGGAGATTCCCCCGTTCATTTTGTACTCGACTGCAATGTAACCGGCTGGCACCCTTACACTACACTTTGCAACGCATATAAGCCCTGCAATAATCACAACAGCTAATCCAATTCCACCTAAAAGTCCTTTTTTCATTCTTTGTCCTCCTCATTTTGGCTTTCATCTTTATTTAGCTCATCAATAGCATTTCTGCCAATGTGATTCAACAATTTACCTAGTGGTTGAAATAATTTGTAAAGCAGAAACCATACTGCCACTGCTCCGCATATCACTAGAAATATAAATACTGGATTCATAAATTCACCTCAATCCGGAATCCCTAACTGTTTATAAGTAAATACCGCTGTATACTTTTTTCCGCATTTGTAGCAAGTTTCCGTAATAGTGCAAGTCTTTTCTTTGTCATTGCATTTTGATTCTGTATCCGAACTTTTGAACTTGCATCCACCTGTTAAAAAACATTTAATCCGTTTTCTGTTCATACATTCACCATAAATTCTTTCTTGCAGTTGCTTCCCTTGCATTTGTACGGCATCCGATGAATTTTTGTGGTGGGGAGAATTTTCAGTGCCTTTTTGAAGCAATAAGGACATATCACCCATTTTTCGCCGTTTACCGTTTTGATCTGTGCTATCCCGTCCCACGGTTCTGGTGGGTTCATTACCTGAGAGAAATCTATCCCCTCAGATTCAAGTGCTGATTTGATGCTCACTTTAATCTCCTATTCTTTTTATGCTTAATGCCTTTACGTTTCCGTTTAAGATAAATTCTCATTTTGCTTCTTACATTATTGCTGAATTGATTGTGAAACTTCCTCTTTCTCTTTCTTCCGGCAATCTGTCTTATTTTGCGTTTTCCATGCATTTTAAGATAATTGTTTTTATACGAAGCAATGCATGTTTTAAACGCTCCTGAAGAAAGATATATGCTTTGAACGGCTTCTATCCAAGGGCTACTAAGTAAATATGCATTATCTTTCATGCTTTCTCACTCCTTTATGTCTATTCCTCTTCCAGCTTTGTAACAATCTGCTATATATGTTCTATGTACATCTTCCATAGGCTGACAATCTTTTTTATCAAGTAATGTGGCCTTTGCGTTATAAATTGTCTTAATCCTATCAGATTCGAGATAAAATTCACTATGAAATTTAGTTTTGCAGTTCATGCAAATCCATTCTGCGTCAGTTCTCAAGCCTGCAGCATCTACATCACCGCAAAAGAAATCCACTCCTGTATTGATTACTACTCCTCCGCAAAACGGACATTTACGTTTGTCTCGTAACGATAAATTATTTTCCATAATTTTATTTTTCTTGCCCTTCCTGTGCTTTATTTGACACTCGATCATCTTTGCTACATTCTCACGTTCCTGTTTTATTCCATGCCCCTGACGAAATAACTCGCATTCGAGAATATTTCCACATCTGGAACATTCGTCTTTGATTTCTTTGCCGAATACTTTCATTCCACATCTCCGTATATCAGCAGTTTAATAATTTGCTCTTCTGTAATTTCCTTCGCATTGATTCCAAGCCATAAATCTTTATATTGCAAAGAATTATATAGTTCATTAATTCTACTTATCCGCATTTCAAACGGTTTGTCACTTTGTAAGAAATAACTAGCTGCACCACGAAGTGTTTTTGTTCTATGAGGTGAATTAATAATAAAAATCCCTACAGTACATGTTTCCGTTTCCAAAATAAACGTTTTCCTATTGAACTGCACTATCGGTGTTTTGCTATGTATTTTATTAAATAATTTTATTAGAAAATAATCTGCATCTTTATAATCAACCGCCACGTACAACGCTGATATTTTACTCATTTTCAACACCCTCCCAGTATTTACAACAATCGTCCAGACATCTAAAGTCTGCACAATGTTCACTGTCACCATTACAGCAGACGCCTTCTTCCAGTTCGTACCATTTGCATGTGCAAAAATAATCTTTTCTTTCCATATTCTCTCATCAAAATAAAAATTCCAGTACACGGACTCGAACCGTAACTTGCCACCCAACGTGGAGTACTGGAAACCGAAGCAAGGTAAAAGAAAAAGAAATTTTTCCAATGATTGCAGTTCATTGGAATCGGAATGGCAGGAATCGAACCTGCGACACATAGCTTACAATGCCATTACTCTACCACTGAGCTACATTCCATACCGCCTGTAATGGGCAGTTAAAAAACTGAGTTGATTTTCACCTTATATTTCATTCAACAGTGATACAATCGTATCTTTCTGAATTGATTGTGTTTTCCATGGCTTCAATTGGATTATATCCAAGATTCTGTAATACCTGTTTGAATACTGTTACCGACTGGCCACTTGCAAGCTGCACACCTTTTCTTGTAGCATCTGCATGAAATACATCATGTCTGCTGTCGACATTCCAGAAAATTATATTCGGAATAACATATCCGGCTTTTCGGAATTTCTTTTCCATTTTGTCATAGAAAGACCAGTCCTTATTTCCGCTATAATCAATCTCCATATCAGAGATAACAACTATAGCTTTCGGCATTTCTTCCTGTGAAACGTTATTCTTCTCAGCAATATCGAGCACTTTCTCAAATGCAGCTTTAAGGTTTGTGCTACCGCCCCAATTTGCTTTTGCAGTATTGATTATTTTCTGGTGAAGTGTTTCGCCCTTTAATGTGACAATCTGTGGATTGCTAGAGAATGTCATAAACAAGTTATGATATGCACCCGTATTTCTCTCAGCAAAATATATCGCCAATCCGATTGATGTTGCCATTGGTCTTCCATACATTGAACCGGATACATCAGCCATAATCAAAGCGTTTGTTCCCTGTTTAACATAATCTGGAAGTGCTTTCCATTGTGCTTCAAGAACTTTGTTACTTTCTCTTCCATTAAGGATTTTCTCTACAATATCGTACGGATACAAGGTTGATGCATTGATCTTAACTTCTCCTTTATCAGCTTTATTAATAAATTCACTAAATCCATCAGGATCATGTTTTGCAAAAGCCTTGCGATAAATCATCATTGCACGGCTTGGAACTTCTGGATATTTAATCTCGTTCCACTTACCTGCAGATATGAGACTTTCGACAACACCTATCTGCTTTCTCATGCTGCGAACGATTCTCTTGAAGTTGTAAACTGGATAGCCTAACTTCTGTGCAGTCAGGATTCCTAGTTTTCTAGTCTTTGCACTACTTGCGTCAGCAGTTTTAATCCATTTGGCAAGCAGAGAAATTGCTTTGCCATCATTGAGATTCTTCAGATCTTCCTCGAATTGATTTTTCATGGTTTTCCACATATCATCTTCCAGTGGTGTTCCAATCAATTCATAAAGATCATCGTATCTTCCAAACACTCCAATCAAATCAAGGTTCGGCCTGAGTGCTTCTGGATGGTGTTCCGCCATATAACGAATAATGGTTCGGAAAGTTTTTCTTTCTCCTAATCCCTCTCGAATATCTCTTGCGTAAAAAGCAATCTTCGTAGCAAAGAGTTTATCCTGCGCATATGCTTCTGAGAACAATGTAGTGGTTCTATTCTCATCAGCATCTCTTAATGCACCAATAGTTCCGAATAGATCAAGCCTTGCGTCACTTGTGGTATTCAGCGCAACTGCGCCATTCTCGGTTCTTGTAAACTTACTTTCTTCTTTCATTGCATTTGCAAAATCCATGTTTTTCTCCTTTCAGGACACAAAATATAAAATACACGCCTAAGATTTTATTTAAGAATGAGTTGCTGTAAGTGTCCCATATTTTTCTTCATGATGCTTTTGGTTTTCATAATTAACAGTTATGTCCAAATGAATTGCTGTAAGCATCACATAATTGCCCCAACAGGATTTGAACCTATAAAATTATTTGCAGTAAAGAACACAGACATGTTCCGTCGGTTTCCCACAACCGACAAACTGGGGCAGTGGCAAGGGGTGGACTCGAACCACCGACAAGTACCTTGTAATGGAAAGAATTGCTGTAGAAGTCACGAACATGACTTACAATCTTTTACTGCTCTACCAACTGAGCTACCTTGCCATATTCACCGCCTTTAACGGTCAGATATTATCTGGGCTGAATTTCACTTCTTTCGCTATAGCGTAAATCCACCAGAAACATAGACCGTCTGTATACAAACAGCTTAACTCTAAGCGGATTAAATCGGAAAGGATGGATTCGAACCATCAAGACCTAGTCGACTAGCCCGTTCCCAGTTACTTGCACTTTCCGAATAACCCGGAAGCCCCGGGTTAGCAATATGTTTATCGTGTTATGCTTTCCACTAGGCTGTTTTATACCGTGCCAGCCCCACGGAGTTGTTTCGGATATTTATGCCCTATAGGTGATATAGAGCGAACCTTGTACGGACTCCTGCATTCCTTAAAACTCCTAGATTCGTCAACCCATTAAACTCCGGAATGCCACCAGATAAAGTGAAGTCGTAGCGCGTAACTCGTTGCCGTATCACCCGGTTATCGCAGTCCTTTCGATTCTCAATTATCTGGTAAAAATTTTTCCATCCAAGATAACGGCTCAGATGGCATTTGATGGAGAAATGGACATTCTGGGGTTCGAACCCAGGACCGCCCGGTTATGAGCCGGGTTCTCTGACCTGCTGAGATAAATGTCCTAAGTAGAGGCGTTATTAGGCAACTCAAGAGCAACGTTCCTCTACTGTTACGGTTCATACCCTCACAGCCGTAACAAAGGGTCTGATTGTTCTGCGCCATGCAGAATACCATCCGGGGCATTTGAAGCCCCTTTGATCATCCCCGTTGGGATAGATGGAACCAATTCGGAGGGGAACTATATCATGGCTAAACAATATAGTCCGACTGGGCTAGCGGGATTCGAACCCGCGAATACAGCAGTCAAAGTGCTGTGTCTTACCACTTGACGATAGCCCATTGTTTTCCCGGGAAACCACTCCCGGGAAGTGATATATTCTGGTGTTTTAGAAAGCATCCATGACATTGTTAAGTCCGCGCCAGTTACTTTACAGATGATCCGGGAAATAATTAATCTCATCGGTGTTTCACCAACGCAGACCTAAGCTACTCTGGATGCCTCGACCTGTCAGATTCAAAGGCTTTCCCGAACCTGAGAACGACAGGCTTCTGCTTTTCTTGTATTTTCACCCGTTCAACCAGTATGGTGAACAGGGGAATTTGTATTGTGAATGCTAACCACATTGGGTTCTCCTTATAACCTAAAGTTCTACGCCTTCCATAACTGCTCTTGCTTCTAATATTGCAATGTAATCGGTCATGGCTTTCACCTGTATATTATATGTACTTCTCGGACAAGTTGGAGTAAACGGAAGCACTCCCTTATCCCATTTTTCAAGCATTGCAGACAGTTTCTGATACCTGATAGCTACCTGATAATATTCGGCTTTAAATCTGTCCTTATAATCAGCACTGTTCATAAGTTCCATAGTTTCTTTTAATTCGTTTGGCATTTTACGCGTCCTCCTTATAATCTAAAAATCACAACTGCATTAACTGCAAAACATATTTCCATTAATATAAATACTGCCGTTGCTATTGGATTGCCTTTCTTTTCGGTTTCGTCCTGTGATATAAGAAATGCTAAAACCAATGTAAAAAATGCAATATCCAACATGGCTGCTACAAATTTTGCAAGAATCATTCTTTCTGTTCCTCTCCAATCATAAAATCAAGAATCTTACCGGCGGTTTCTTCTTCTGGCTCGAATGGCAGTCCGCATGTACAGTACTTCTCAATCGCTGTTTTAAGGCTTGCTTTGAAACCATTGTAAACTTCTCCATGTGTAAGAAGTTCGTGCCTTAAAATGGATACTGCATCGGTCACGGATTCTGGTGTGAATCGAAATCGGATATCTCCAACCATTTCTATATCCGGCAGACCGAATATTTCAAACTCAAATGTCGGAACTTCATCGACAGCAACATGGAAGTCAACCGATTTTACTCTTGTGATTTCTTTTCCATCAACTGCGCATTTGGTTCCGCACCAACCGCTTCCATCGGGATTAAATATCTTTACTTTTGGAGCGTTAGTATTGTTCATTCTTCAAGTCCTCCATTTCCTTTATGCTAATCCCGACTATCCCGGCGCTGTCTTTGCTATCTGTGGCTTTGAAGTGCGCTTTAGGATGCTGCGGGTACATAAACTCGAACATGAGGTAATTTGCTGCATCCACGAGATATTCTGTGTTTCCGGTAGAATTATATTTCTCAATACACCGTTCCATGGACTGAAGCGCCTGCACGTTCCCGGTTTTAAAATTCTTCCTGGCAGGACCGTATTTATGATAGCTTACCTCGACTCGATTCTTGCGAAGTTCATCAAAGTGTTCACTGTATTCTTCCGAAATCATGCTTCTTCTACTTCCCCAAAATATTTCTTGTACAATTCATAATCATTTTTGCCGATCAGAACTTTAACTGTAGCTTCTTGTTCCATTCGAAGATCACTGTATGTGTAAATGGTTTTTGTAGCCTGTATACAATAGCTTCCAACATCAGTGATTCTACTTTCAGTCTCAACTTCTTCTTCAGCAGAAAACCAATTCCCATGAGGGGTTGTGAAATAAGCTCTGCGTTTTGCTCTACATAATGTGATATATTCCAGACTTGATTCGTATGTAAAAACTTTTTTCGCTGATTCTGTGTCATACAGCTTTTCATCATCCAGAACAGCTTTCTCGTGATGATATTCATACACCTTGTCATGCATTAAAGGTTTTTCAAGCGGATGATAATTTTCATCCTGAAGGGCAAAACCGCCTTTTTTATTTTTTAAAAATTTTTTAAGTATCGACATTTGCCTACCTTCTCCGAAAATATTCTGCCAGGGCTTCCCTTGTGATCTGCGATACGCTTTTACCGGTTCGATTCTTTTCGGCTATGAGCTTTCGTTCTAGCTGTCCTGTAAGCCGGATTCGGATTGATTCGCCTTGTGGGTTATTCTTTTTCATAGGCAGTGTCCATCTTTACTGAAAGGATTGGTTTATCATCAGCTTTTGCTAAAAGTGTAATCCCTTCGCCTTCTTTCCAAGGTGATGTGGCTATCTGAATATTAGAAACACCAGTTTCGCTACAGATATTCAGCAACTGTCTAGCAATATCCATCAGCCCTGACCGAAGATATCCATCGTTGTTTACTATTTTCTCCATCTTGTACCTGCCTTTCTTTAGTTTATTTTCTCGGCCTCCCAGATGTCATTTTGGGTAATTCTAACGCTTCCTGAATTGGCATCATTTTTTTATAATACCGGTAATTAAATGATTCTACAGAAATTCCATGTGACTTACATAGGTCAGATTTTGGTATTAAATTTCCATTGTATAAAATCAACGCTGTTTTCTTTTTATTCTTTTTGTTTTCCCGTTTCTTCCATTCAGATGGTGGCCTTTTATTCTTTTGCTGTTCCGCAATGGTTATCCACCTACAGTTATCTGGTTCATAATTCCCATTTACGTCTATTCGGTCAATAGTGCATTCTCCAAACAGAGCGTCTTCATCATATCCGTGCTTATAAGCCCAACTTTTAAATGTGGAATAATCTTCCCATTCATTACAGACTCTTATTCCGCGGCCGCCATAATTACGGTATTCTCTACAATTTAGATAATTGCATCTTCGTTTCATATTTTGCCACACATGATATAATCGGTCATTACTTCCACCATGTGTTCTAATAAGTTCATCATGGTAACATCCACAACTTTTGGTTTTTCCTGTAACTAATTCAATAGGCCTTACGTTCTTAATATTTCCACAATCACATCGGCACATAAATCTTCTTACTGTACCGGGTTTATTTATCCCGATAACGGTAAGAAATCCAAAACGTTTTCCGATATATGTATTGTCATATTTAATATTGGGAAAATGCTTATGACATTTTTGATCTTTCCATTTTTCTGCATGTAGCATACTGTAAGAAACATCTTTAAATGCTCCACATTCCATGCAGGTCATACGAATTTTAATAGGATTTTGATCAATTATTTCTGAAGCTATATAATCTCCATGTTGTTTCCCTATTTCGGATTCGAGTAAGTCTTTTTTTATTTTTCGAGATTTTTTAAGCTCTGCATTTCGTCTTTCTTTTCGGCATTTATAGCATGTTTTTATAAGCTCATTCCATTTATTTCTGCCGTTTATCATTTCGCGCTGAATTGTATCGCCGCACGCAACACATTTAAGCTTAATTATTCTGGATTTTGTATGTGGATTGTATGAAATATCAATAATTTTATAGTCCCCATTTTCTGTGCCGATACGCTTTTGATAACATTCAATCATCATGGATGCGGTTTCTTTTCCTATTCCGTATGAAACTAACTCCTCTACGCTGTTCATCTTCGGGTTCTCCTTTTAGTTTAAATTTTGCGTTATTAAATTGCGTATGATCTGAGAAATGCTTTGGCCAGTCTGAAAAGATTTCTTTTCAAGGCGTTTTCTCATGTCATCGTTAATTCTGATTCTTATTGACTCTCCCTTTGGGTCAGTCGTAGGTCTGCCATGTGGCATATTGTTCCTCCTTATTAATGTGGGACAAAATAGTGAGGTGACTTTGCTCGGAGTACTCACTCGGCGTGTGCTGGGGCTTATATACACCCCCTCCCCGGTATCCATGCCGGACGCTACCAGGGAAGCCCGCCGCCCCATGGGTTCCCGCTTCCTTGGCTTAACGCTGACCTTTAATGGCCTGCGGCAGTGACAAAGGAAGAAATATATAGCAGATAATTGTCAGAATATTGCATCTATAAGAAAAACAACAGTTTTTTATATAGATTGATATACATATTGCACAATTTAAAACTGTATATATGTACATACTGCATAATCTTCGCTAATTATCCTTATTTCTTGGCTGTTTGTCCGTCACTCATGTACATTTCTGGGCTTTTATTCTGTTACAGCTCCGGCTTTTCCATCTCTGGAAGTTCCAGCGCCGCCCTGTGTTTATCTGCGATCTGCTGCGCTGTCTGGTGTGGTATGCCGTCCTGCTGTGCTGTCTGCACTGGTGCTGTCTCTGCCATACCATAGGCTGCTTTTGCGACAAAAATCAAGTTGGCATTTGTGCCGGGCTGATTGTTCAATCTGTTTACTGTACAATTCTTGCAGATATCGAACCATTTTTTAACCGTGATGCCATGTGATGAGCTTGTTCTATAGTCCCCACGCATCCAATCACTAAATGTTGACCGATTAATATTAACTAAAAAGCTAAATACTTCTAATGTCGGCAACACATTGTATTTACTACATACCCTGACAAATATATTAAATATATTATCCAGTAACTCTATATCATCATTACTTGGTTTCGGTATTCTATCAGCAATATAAAAGATCATATCAACAAAACTATCAGCAACAGTAGCTTTATATTCTTTCTGTGTATCAAATTCTTCAGGAGTTACTTGTAACACAGTGTTTATATATTCATCCACAAGCCTATATATATCATTCTCATATACTTCGATTCCCTGTTCTGTTACTGTTGTATTACTCTTTTTCACTGTATCACCTCCAAAAAATTGAAATAAAAAAAGACGACAAAAACACGTTCGCAGATACAATCCGGGGCCTTTCTAAATCCCTTTCATCTTTCCGATCTGCTCGGTTTTAATCGTCTTAAATAGTCTTATTATTCTTATTGCTTTTCGGCTTATTCAATTGTTAATTCTGTTTTATCATACTTTTATATCACTGTCAACAGTCTATTTAATTTTATTTTTACCGTTACATTACTCTTATTAACTCTATATATGCTATACAGTACTGTATAGCATATATATTAATAAACTCTAGGTCTCTAGAATCTAGGACGGGATTATAAAACCAGTTATTATATACTTATACGTTATGTAATACGGTCATTTTCTGGCTATTAAACACAAAAAGCCAGACCTTCCGGTACTTTGTCCGGCTTAATCTGGCTGATTAATCAATATTCTTTTCACGCTCTGGCTTGCAGCTCCCGTCCTGAGTTCCGTCGCCTTTCGTTGATTTTATTTTATCCACATCGGTTTTAAAAATCAAGTCCCAAAATAAAAAAAATTTTGCTTGACAACTTCGGCGGTTTGTGATAAATGTATTTTAACAGCTTCGGCGGTGGGGCTGTTTACCGGCTGAGTGCCGCGCCGTCGTTACGCCGCCAGAATAAGAAAACAAAAGCCCCCGGGACTATCTCCCAGGGGCTTATTTTTGCGTTTACGGAGCTAAATTTACACCATTCTCAAATATCACTCCCGTTTATGCGCTGTTTATATTTTATATCATTGTTCGTAATTATGCAAGTTCTTCAATGTTTCCGGTGCGGCAATTTTCGAAAATTCCTTCACTTAACTGGCCATTAAATTCACGTTCACATAATTCGGCGGTATCTCTTGTTATTCTAATAATCGAATAGAGGTTTGTCCCGGTCTTATCTGCGTTCTCTATCTCGACAATTCTCACGCCGTCCTCTTTGCTGCTCCAATCATATTTTCTTGACGGTGAGAAGCTTTCTTTTAACCGGTGACCGCCATAATTTCCGTATACTTTCCATGATCTTGTAACTGCCATTTTCCCCTCCTGTCCGCCCCTGTCCGGGGCTATGTGATTGGTTCAACTCATTCTTTTTAAGATTTCTTCTTCGAATAGTTTTAATTCATGTTTCGCATATATGTTATGCTTATATGTGTATATCAATTTATCATTCGGGAGCTTTAACATCTCATACACTTCATTTTTTCTTTTTAAGACCTTTTCTTGATTCTCTTTTATATGCTTCAATCTCCCATTAACTACGTTTATTGTTTCGCGATTGTATAAATTTTCACTGTTCAAAATCGCTTCTTTTATCATTCTGTATTCTTCCAGAAGCATTTTATTTCTCAACTCGTCAAAACTTGTGCAATCAGAACCATCAATTATTTTGACGATTTCAAAACGAAAATCACATCCTTTTATAGCATCTTCCAGCATGTCTTTGTTGCTATGATATTTTCGTAAAATACCATTCTTGTGTAGCCTAGCTCTTGCTAAAAGTTCAGATGAAGAACCAATATATTTCTTTCCACTTTGTTGATTTGTGATTGTGTATATCCCTATGCCGTCTTTGACTGGAACGTTAAACAAATTGCTCATTCCTGTAACCACTTCCTTTCTATGGTTACAGTATATCATTTATTAAACTATGCGTCAAGTATTTTATTAAACTATTCTACTAATTTTTCATTCTTTCCAATTCTTTCTGTATACACTCCAGAACGAATGCAGACATCTTGACGCCTTTTAGACCGGCTGCTCTTTTTACGTCTTCCTTGGTTCCCTTTGGTGCCATTACTGTTATACGGTCGTACTTGTCTTTTTGATATTGTGCAATATATGAAAGTTCCTTTTCTTTCTCTTTAAATGCCATTCATTAATCCTCCTGTTATTGTTTGCTTTGATTATATCATTTATTAAACTATGCGTCAATTGGCTATGGGTTTTTATTTCGATATTTTTTATTTCCTATTATATGTGCAGAAAAAACACTATTTTAAAAATAATATATTTTATTAAACTATGCTATTGACACCATTATTAAACTATGCTAATATATAACCATCAATAGAGAACAAAAAACTTAAAACCGAAAAGGAGAAAATAAAATGGAAGAAAAAAGACTGTACAACCTGGCATACGATATGTTGTTAATAAGATGGGGCAGCGAACACGATTTTTTGGAAAAACACCCAGATGACGAAATAGCGAAAGTCAGAGAGAAAAAGCTTTGGAACGAATTAATACAACTCAGAGAAGAAATGAAAGAAAAGAAATTAGCATAATAAAAAAAGCCGGTTGCAATCCTACCAACGCAACCGCCGGATTTCAAAAAATAAAAAAAGAGAGGTAAGAGAACTATGAAAAGTATTATGAATTTGGCACCCGAACAGGAACAGAGAATAAGAGAAGCAAAGCAGGCACTTGGCAGCCTGACATATAACACAATGTGTTATGGTTGTAAAGCGCTCCACGGAGACTGCAAGGGAACCACAAGCAAGTTTTACGGTGGCTGCATCTACCGGGAGCCGAATGGCTTAAATGCGATATTTGGTTTTGCTCGGTTTGTCCCGGAGCTCATCAAAAACGAGGATTTTTCTTCATATGATGAATTTCTGGAAGAACTGAGAAACAACCGCGCCGGCGTTGTTGATTGGCTCGAATCCCGTACACGCAGCGAACACTTCAAAAATGAAATGCTGACCGATAAATATATTGCAGCTTGTAAAAAGATTTTGAACATTTTAAAGGAGGCGTGAAGCTATGGCAAATACAGTTAAATTGCAAGGAATATCCGGACATCGGGAAGGAACACCAACAAAGAAATTGAAAATTGGTGATGTTATCGTGTGGAACTTTGGCTATAAATCAGAGGTGGTTGAAATCAACCCGAGCAAAACCGGAAAAACAATCACTTTCATGTTGAAAAGTTTCGAAAGCGGTGAAATCAGCCCCCGTAAAATGGGAGCTGATCGGCTCGTAGTTGTTGAAGCAAGAGAGCCAGAACAGCCCAAAAATGAAATTGATCAGGCGATTTCAGAGCGTGAAAAGACATATTTTGGAATTTATTCCGATATCGGCACGGCACTAGAAAAATTCACAACTGAAGAACTGGCAGAATATTATTTGAAACGTTTTGGGGATGGCGGCTTGCGGTATTTTCTCGAACAACAAATAATAGCTGCTGAAATCGCGAAAGAAAAAGCATACTAGGCCGGCAAGCGTACCGGGGAGCATTTCCCCGGCGGTCTTTTAAAATAAAAAGCAGGAGGAAAATACAATGATTAAAATTGATATGTGGTACGATGACAAAAAGGAACAGGCGACCGGGCTTGATATCTGGTTCAATGATCTCAGTTGTTTTTATTCTGGCAATATTAAAATTTTCGGTAAAATTATAGGCGATTATTACGCCGACAGCGTGCAAGAAATTTGCAAAGCGTTCCCACATCTGGAAAAGAAAATAAATGCTTGTTTGAATTAACTAAACCAATTCCGGGCGGGGCTTTCCCACCTGCTCTTCTAAAAAATGGAGGTCTAAACATGAAATATCATTATATAGCAATTTCAACACAAAATAACGGTAAAAACTTCGCTTCTGTGCTTCGGGTCGCAGAGACAGACAACCTTGTATTTTCTTTACAGATTTCCGGCATAACTTCCGCAAATATTTGTAGCACAAGAAAAGAGGCGGAAAAAATTGTTGATTTTTGGAACGAATGTTACAAGAAAAACAAAACTTTCGGAGGGTTGTAAAATGATAAATAAGATTATAAAACCAACGCCAAAGCAGACTATCACGGCCATAAAAAGCCGTGATTTTTCAAAAGTCGTTAAAATTAAAGAACAGGCAGAAAAGGACGCTAGAAAAGTATTTAATGCGGTCACTTCCGGCTCTGTCCCGCTGATCTGGTACGACTTACCGCCGGTACGGTGTCAATCTGGGGCTGTGTCGTTCCTACGGTACGCCTTGCATAAATCCACTAAAAAACAAGGATATTTACAACTTTCCTGTATGGAAATAAAAAACGGCTGTATGATTCCAACATCTGATCGCCAGTATAGTATAACTGACGGTTTCCGGGAGTTCTTCCGGGACTTGCCCGGGGTCGCAAATATAAATTATTTAGAGTAGTAAAGCGCTGCTCTTTTTCTGGTGTCCTGCATCCGCTCCGGGCGGCGGTGGTTCGTGACCTGTGCCGGGACTTCGCCGGGGCTTGTGTCCCGGTTTGATGTGCATTGACAATTATATATAGTTGTACTGGCTTCTATTTGGCGTTTTAACGGCTTTTAGCGTGATTCTGGTATATTTTATCGAAATCATATAAAACTGTCTTAAATCTTCAAATATCGAGTTGATAATAGGGATTGACGGCAGAACACAACGGGGTTATTATTACTCTGTATAGTTGCGCGGATGCTTTGCCCGCTCTGGTCTTTACGCTTCCAGATCGTGTGAAGCTATGCGGGCTTTGTTTGTGATCGCTCTGGCGGTCTTATTTCTGTACGATCTTAGGAGTTTTTACTTGGGCGGTTGCGCCTTAAATGCTTCTATAACGCCGTATTTGACTTTTTAAGCGTGTTTTATGTGTTTCATGTATATTTTACCACGGTTGCATAAAAGCACCTTTAAACGCGTTTTACAACGCTATATCAGAATTGGTCTTGGCGCTGGCTCTGCACTTCCACAGCTGTTCCCGGGCTGCTCCCGGGTCAACCCCGGCGGGCTGTGTTGTTTGGCTTTAGTTTTGCCAGATCATGCCGGGCGGTGGGGTTTCACAGGTTCCATGTGGCGGTCTATTCCTGATCGGCTGGAGGTTTCCGGGATGGTCCCGGGAGGGACAAAGGTACTAAAAAAATGTACGACAAGTTGAAAACAGCATCAAAACCGGGACGGTTTGAACTGGGAAAATCTGAAAAAAATCGCAGAAATCTGAAACTAATTCAGACCTGCGACTTTTTATTTTTGTGCATTTTGTATGTAATTTTCTGTAACGTAGCTTGGCACGATGTAAATTTTCACTTCATCACATTCAATTCATCTTTTCTGGCCATGTTTCTTCACCCCACAATACCGAAAAGTCTGCTTCGGCACTTCTTCTGCTGACCGGTTTCTTTATTCCTTCGTTTTGCTGACCCACTGCTGATTGTTCCCATGGTCCTTCCTTTCTGAACATCTGCTTCATGTTCTGACTACGTGAATTGAGGTTTATAATTGGTACATCCACATTAAGTTCATCCGGCACGATACCCACGATTACAACCTTTGTCGGCTCTATTGCATCCAACATTTCTTTAAAATTCTCACAAAATTCCATTCTGGCAGACTTTGACCGTACTCTCCCGTTCGTGCAACACGATACCACACTCCTATGTGGCGTACCATCGAATATCCACGGCATATCCTTTGGGCTGATAATATTTACGGACGGAATAATTTTAACGCCCATAACCGCCCAATAATAGCCTAAGGCATGGTTTCTGTACAGATTGTAGATGTTCAACGCACTTGGCATCCCGGACGCAATTGTGAAATCTGGGCTGCAAACTGAATTGAAACATTTCAGATGTTCAATATACTGGTCCGGCTGATTCCATACCTGTAGAAAGCTTTTATCATCAATGTAGAAATTCACCGTCAGGTCCTTATGGCCTTTTAGTGATCTGGATTTTGAAGACGCAAAGTCAATCGACTTGCCCGGCGAGAAATCCACTTTCGGCAACATTGGTATCTGGAATTGCCCGTCAAGTTCTGCACCGGTTATCAGATATTCTTTCATCACATCATATGCGGTATGTATCTGCGTCATAAAGCCCACCTCCATACAACCATATTAACATAATTTGGAAAACAAAAAAAGACCGCATTTCTGCCGTCTACAATGGTTTTACTTGTGTCTCACACACAAGTTTTCCTCCTATGGTTTTAATTCGAATGTTTGTTCTGTTCCCTAGCCTGTTCCCTCGGCTATTTTACATACCCCTAAAAAGCACAAAAAACCTTGATTTTTCAAGGTTTTCGTTAGCAGCCAGTACGGGAATCGAACGTATCTTTAAACTGCTATCTTTCCCATAAAATCAACATTTCTAACTTTTCCAGGGTGTTCCTTTTTGTTCCCTAGCTGTTCCCTCTTTATAAAATGACCAAAAACTATCTCGATACTACCATAAATTCATCTATGCTGTCCATGATTTTTTGCTTTTTTTGAAGATTCTTTCGGTCTCGGTGATAATAAGTTTCTGAGCATGAGATGTTGGCGTGACCCATTTGCGATATTACCATCTGGTTATCTACGCTGTGGTCTAAGAGGATTGTACAATAGGTTTTTCGTATTTTGTGCGGTGATTTTTGAACGCATCCAGTGTTCTTGCATACTGTCCGGAGCCGGTTTCTGAATGAATAGGTGTTTATCCTGTGCCCGTCCGCAAAGAATATATATTCACAAAATACGGACATGTTCCTGAGCTTTTGAATAATCCATGCACACCCCTGTGGAATTACAACATTTCTTATTCCGGCTTCCGTTTTTGGAAAATCTTTGACTTCGAAAATTCCTTTGTGGTTTTCATAATGCCTGACTTCGGTTCTTCGGATTCTGACTATTCCGGTATTCGAATCCCAGTCCTCCCACTTTAAGGCACTTAGCTCCCCGACTCTCAGGCCGGTTACGAACATGAGCAGTATTCCAAGATTTACCATGTCCTGATTTTCTTTTAGGTATTCTATGATTCTTCCCATCTCTGCATCATTGAAAACTTCCTTAGAGTCTTCTTTGATGATTTTTTTGAAAGATTTATCCGTTATATCAAGGTCATAGAATAATTCCTGTACATTCCAGTCAATCAGTTTGTTGCGCTTCGCCCATTTCAAGGTACCTCTGGTAATTGTTTTGAGGTTGCAAAAGGCTTTTGCGGTCAGATTATGTTCACTGATCTGCTCTTCCAGAAAATTGCTGATGTCACCCGGTTCAAGACTCCTGATTTTCTTCTCGCCAAGTGTTCCGAAAAATCTGGTAAAATCCTGGTGGTATCTTTGGTAAGTCTGCATAGATATTTTTTTCAAGTCAAATTTACGCTGCGCCCATTCCTCAAATATGGTTTTAATCTTTGGATTCTCAATCTTTTCCCGGTGAGTCTTTACAATCAGGTCTTCCAAGTCTTTCTTAGACTTCCGCTTGAACATTTTCCTCTGTCCGGTTTCATCGTAAGTCATGCGGATTTTCCAATATCCGTCCGATGCTTTCCATATGCTGTCCCTGTATTCTTTTAAAATTTCTTCCCTTTTATTCATTTCAATTTGCTCTTGTATGTGAGACAAATTGATGATACCATTCTCGATTGCATATTTCAAGTCGTCATTATTCATAAAAATAAGGAGGAACCGGGATATCCTTTCACTGGCCAGCGGCTCCTCGTTCCTCCTTTCTTTCACACATAGTCAAAAATATTCATCTGCCCCTCCGGCATATCGTCTTCGAGATTGATATATTTACAAGCGATGAATCTCCCCTGCCAGTCCCGGCTCTCTCCATACAACAAGCATTTACTTTTCTTCCCGTCTCGGAAAAATCTGCATTCAGAACAATTGTGCTGGTATGCTGTTCCTCCAGAACGCCTGTACATTTCACTTATCGTCCTCATCTTCGCATCCCCTGTACCATTTCCGTTCTGATGTGCTGTGCCATATGTGCCCGAACAGATTCTTCCGGAAATGGGATTTCGAGCGACCGCTCCAGAATCCTGTTGGTAATTCTTTCATCATATTTCAGTTCTGATATCTGACAGTTGCTTGTGAATATAGTGATTTTCCTGTCGACATACCGCCCGTTGATAATGCTATAGAATCTTTCGTTAATCCACTCCTTACCAGAATCAGCGCCGAAGTCATCAATGATAAGAATTTCTGTTCTGGACAAATCCTCTATCAGCTTTCCTTCCGCATTCCCTTTATCTCCCCATGTATTCTTGATCTCATCGAGGATTCTTAGGGATGTGGTGAACTTGACTGGCTTCTGGTATTTCTTCATAATTTCATTCGCCAAGCTGCATACTGTTTTGGTTTTACCAGAGCCTTTTGTGTTTGAGAAAAGATATAATCCTATCCCTTTCTTCTGCATATCAAGAAGATTTTTAAACCAATAATTTACCGCCTGAGCCGCCTGAGAAAAGACTTTTCGGCTCTCAGCGTTCAAATATACGTTTGACTTCAAATCATTGAAATTTGAGTCTTTAAACACGCTTGGAAGCTCTGCAAATTTCAATTGATTTTCAAGGATTGTTCTTTTCCTGATTCCGCAAGGGCACTCCTCGCAATACGGAATACCACTTGCATCTCTTGTCCATCTCCATCCGCTGTCCCCGCACTCAGGGCATTCAAGCGAATGGGGTGTCCGATTCTTCTCCATTCCATTCTCCGAGTGGGATGATTGGTTCGACATTTCTTTGAGTTGTGTCAGTTCCATTTCGCATATCCTCCCTGTTGTGGTATTTATTTTCGAGTATCTTTAAGAAGTTGTTCGGTTTCACGAACCATTCAAAATTTATTGCAAAATCTGTTTTCTTTCCTAGAAGAAAATCGCTTTTTCGCACATTTTCCAGTGCTTGCATTACCTTATCCATGCCATATTCTCGGATTCTTGCTTTCAGCATTTGAGTTCGCCTTGATGTCATTCTTGCAATTGGCTGAATCCCGAACTGCTGAAGCTTATTCCACTCATCAACCACTTTCTGCACATCTCCGGGCTTGACTAAATCTTTTTCACAAGAAATCTGTTCTGGAATCTCCGGCATACGTTCTTCCTCTGATAATTCTTTCTGACGTTTTCTGTGCTCTGCAACTCGTTTTCTTGTCTGCTCTCTGATTTTTTCAAGCCCATCAATATTCTGATGCTCTTCCCATCCGGGGATTGAAAGCAACGTTCCATCTCTGGTTATCATGCCGAACTTTTCAAGAATTGTCAGTGCAAGTTCGATCACGCTCTCATCAAAGTCCAGCTCGTCAGCCAGCATTTTATTTGTATATGGAATATTCTCTGTCAAAAAAATAATCCCGTTTGAATTACAACGCCCTGCCATCGTCAGGAGCATCATCCAGATCAGAACGATGCTGTTTCCCTCTGGAAGTTTTCTGATATGCCGGATTTTTTTGTTATCGAACATATCTACTTCTAATCGAATCCAACTCACCTTTGTCATTTAGCCACCTTCCCGTCTGATAAGGGCATTTCCACCCTTACCGCATTGATTTTCGGATGAATTTCTCCATTAAAGATCCATCCAGCTTTTTGTGTGATTTTCACAGGTATCATCTTCCTCTATCAGGATGCCTTTGCGGTCACACAGCCCGTTGTCGTTTTCAATACAAGTTTTGCATGTTTTATCTTCCATTTTCCTCACCCCAATCCAGTTTCTGCCCACACCTAGTACAGTATTTACTAACAGTATCTATGTTGTAATTACAATTTGGGCAGTTACCGTAAGCACCAACTTTTGTTTTTTTGCCTACTCCGAAGTCTAAATATATTTCGCTCAAGTTGTTCACTTTCCTCGGAATCTGCTTCTCCAATGCCTTAACCGCACGTTCCAACGCTTTCTGATATTCAACAAGAGACCAATCTTGTTTGATTATGTCAATTCGTTCTCACAAGATTTCAATTGCTTCTTCTGGTTTCATATTAATCCTCCCTATAAATGCTCAATGATCTATCAATGTAATATGGCTTTCCACCGATAAATCGTGTTTTCAGTTCACTATTTTCAAGAGATACAATGAGTACGCAATTATTTAATACTGCGGCAATTTCGTCTCCATCTTCAAGTTTTGCATCATCTCCGTATTCCTGCTTGAACTATTCCATTGCCAAGTTAATTATTTTAACTAATTCTTCCATGGTTAATCCTCCTAATGCACTACTTCCTAAAGGAATCAAAATCAATAAACAGTTTTTTCTTTTTACCACATTTCTTGCATACCAGAAGAGTTTCTCCATCATTTACCCAATGCCATTGAATTTCGTAAATGTGCGGTTTGCAGAGACACTTGATTTTGCAACCATTCTTTCGCCATCTGTTGAATTTATTGATTATCCCGTAGGCTAATATGTAAACCATAAATACAACTGTGAATACACCTATTGCTATGAAAAACGTTTTTATTGCATCAACCATTTTTCTTCATCTCCTCCAACATCTTCTCAGCTTCCTCACGGGTGAGGAATACGGTTTTACCGATTTCACTTATTGGAAAAGCTCCTGTTATTGATATTGAATGGGTATAGTTTTCGTAATAAAATATAATTTCATCTTCTATTCCTATACCTGGTTCTACATAGCTGTCACAATATCCATATGAAAATGCTTTTATTTCATACGATTCCGGATATCCAAAATCGTTATCCCACACCATATCTCCGACCTTACACGGCAATTTCACGAGCAAGCCGTGTTCTTCTAGGTCTTTATATTCTTCCCATTTATTCGCTTCTTCGTAAGTCAAAATTCTTGCGTTTACGGGATGTTTCTTATCCGGTTCAGAAAGCTTCATTTCCAGAGCATCAATTACATCAGCAAGAGAAAATGCAGATTCTTCTCCAAATATTTTATGTAGATGTTCTTCTAAGTCTTTATAAGACTTTAACTCTTCCAACAGTTCTGCAACATCTTTCAACCAATACAATTCTCCATCTTCAAAACAACATCCATAAGTATTTTGATGATACGGGCAACCAACCGCTTCCTTCCCACTGATATAATCTCTTAAATCCTCGCCAGTTTCACAGACAATGCGTTTATGCTCGTCATCCTGCATATGCATGAAGTTTTCATGGTCTGCATAGCAATCGCCTTCTGTATCCTGGCTGGCAACGCATTTAAGTGCCTTTATCATATCGTCAAGTGTTAATCTCTCCATCTACTTCACCTCTCTTGTGATTTCATTGATACAAGTATTATAACCACATGCATACTCTAATCCGTCCGTATTTCTCGCACCTCTTGGAATTATCATTTTCTCCGGCAATGGCTTCAACGGACACCATTCAGGTCTTGATTTGCTTTCGCAATCATAATGTTCTTCTGTCATCAAAATTACATCATAATCTAAACAATCAGCTAATTCACAATAGCCAACATATTCAAGTTCGCCGCAGTACGCAGTTCCGAACGGGCAATCATAACAATTCTCTGGTGTGTCAATCACCAATACTGATTTACTCATTTTCTCCTACCTCTTTTCTGCAAGAACGCTCCATATTGTGCAGGGCTAATGATAGTATCTTTCTCTCGGGTAGCCAGACAATATCCGAGTCTTCCATTCTTTTTGTTTTCTTCTTTTGTAAACATAGTAGAAATGTCTTTGCCTTTACTCACCGCCTTCACTTCCTCTCAGCATCAGGCTCAGGCTGTTATACCCCGGACAAGTTCTGACCCCATTCCTGGTTCTCTTAACAGGACACAGTACGGATATAACGCCACGACCTCATAGACGTGCTCTGTGACATCCTCGCCACGCTGATCGATGTATTTGAAGCACTTTCCCGGTCTAAGGAAGTACCTTGCGCATACATACGCTTTTGTTCCGAATCTTACACTTGCACTACTCGTTTGTGTTCCTCCATTCCTAAATCAAATAATGTAATCTGTGATCTAAATTCTTCTAATCGTTTGCGAGCGTCATTGTAATAATCTTCATTAATTTCATACCCGATATATTCAAGCCCACATTCTTCATAGGCAATCAATGAGCTTGCGCTCCCCACATGGGTATCAAGAATCTTCATTCCTTTCTGCAGATATTTCTGACATATCCAACGATATAAATTTACAGGCTTTTGGGTTGGGTGGATTCGTTTTTCGTTCAGTTTTTTGTTGCCCTGCTGTATTGTTCCTTCAATTATTGATTTTCCTTGGAACATTCCTCTCCACATATAGCGAAAAATGTCAACCCTTCTTGTAAGACTGCAGTAAGCGACTTCTGCGTCTGATTGATCTGAACCATCGTTGCATTTATCCCAGATTATCAAGCCACCTGCCATTGGGTAATCAAAGTAATTACATCCCCAGATAATCTGATTCTTTGATATTCTGAACAGCTGTTTAAAATACTCTCGATCTGGTGGTTTATTATCCCAACCATAATTCTTATATCCACCATCAGGAACATAAATGGAACTTCCATTTTTCTGCTTTACATATTTACTACGATTCTTACCGCCGTGTTCTTTGATTCCGTATGGTGGGTCTACAACTGCCACATCGAAGTAATTATCTGGAAAGTTCGGGAGAAAATTCATGCAGTCACCGCAAATAAATTCTCTTTGCATCAGTGTTCCTCCTGTAATAGTTCTTTATTGTCGAAAATGTTGCCAACTGCTTCATAATGTTCTAGATCAAACTTATTAAGATATTCTTTATCCGTGCTACCAGTTTCGTGTCCTACCCATCCAGCAACGCCCCATTCAACAGTTTCATATGTCGCATCCTCTGGGTAGGATTCGTCCAAGTGTGCCATCAAAATATCATTCTCCCAAATTTTCTTCCCATTCTTGTCGCAAAGCCCTGTGAACTGGCAGAGGGTTTCTGGAATAACCAATTTCATTCCGTCTGTTATCAAAAAGTTGATTGGCAATGTACTCGCTCCTTTATACGGTGGAACGATATAGCAATATCCGCTGTCAATATCCAAATCTATGAGGCTCCCTTCTATCCATTCTCCATTTTTGACTCTCTTTGCCTTAAAAAGAATTTCTCTCATTCAACTCCACCACCTTCCATAATTTCAATGATCCTGTCTAATACTTTTCCTGCAATTTCATAAGCAATATCATGTTTTTTATCTCTTTTTAATTGTTTTAATTGTGCCACAACATCTTCAATGTCAAAAGCTGTCGGCTGTTCATTGACGCAATCAATAAACTCTTTCTGGTCAGAACTAATGCTTGTGCCAATTTCCCAAATTTTGATGTATTTGATTAATTCGTCTGCATCTATTAATCTACCCATTCAATTTCCACCACCTTTCGCAATTTCAACTGTTTCATTCATCTGGATGGTGTTTGTCGTACATGATCGCTACGCATACAAGACCAGCCACTCCGAATATGGTTCCAAGGGTGAATCCTAATAAGAATGTAATCATGTTTAGTCCTCCTTAATACAGTTCTGGAAGTGGTCTCCATGCAATAACTATATACATCTTTGTTCCACCGTGCCCGTCTGAATATTTATCCCATTCAAGATACCCATATTTCTTTTCGTTCCAGTATCCGGCATCACCAAATTTTAAATAATTTGCAATTCCATAAAGCTTTTCAGGTGTTCCATAGACTTTTTCAAGCGTTACAAGATACTCTTTTTCGTCTTCTGGCAATCCCTCACTGACTGGAATCCAGTTGGTAGCTTTTAAACACTCAATAACTTTCTTCTGCTCCTCTTCCGATTCACAGTGTATTACAACGTCATAGGTATCATCGTATGCACTAAATGTGCCATCTTCATTCTGAATAAGTTCCATTGTATCACTCATGCTTCCACCTCCTCGTAAGTTTCTCTGAATATATCTGACTTACACGGATAAAATTCACCGTGAACACCGCAGATGATATAGTCACCAATGTTTGCAAGATGTTCGCCCTCAAGTGTCTTAATTACCAATCCACCCGGAACCTTCCATTTGTCGATATAGAAGTTATCAGATACAATCGGGAAATCAGATACCATATACTCCTCTGGACAATTATTATTCGTCAGGAAATTGAACATTTCTCTCTTATTTTTACCAGTCCACTGTACTGCATCAATTACAACTGGTTTCTTTCTGTATTTCATACTACCACCTCACTGTCTTCTGGCATCTGAAAGGCCACTGATTCTATTATCAATCCTGTATAATCTTTTACCACTTTAATTCCGCTAGCTACGCTCTCTGGAGTATCGTAACTTCCTGTGTACGCCGCACCAACTAATCCCGTACTGACGATTTTTGATGTCTCAAGACTTATATAAGCTTCCTGAATCATATCCAGTACTTTCATGGCTTTTGCTTTGGTGGAATAATGACCCAATGAAATATATTCATCTTCTCCTGGATTCATCTGGCTCCAGCAAATAATTTCTTTGCCATTAATGTTATTGATATTTATAACAATGTTTTCAAACTTTACCAGAGACATCTTATCCTGACTTCTGATTAACATTTTGTGTCCTCCTTATCGCCTACTCTTCGATTCCACTGCTCTACAGTTTCTTCCTCTGTTTCTCTCCAACGCTCAACCATTCCGTCACATTCTGTGCAAGCTACAAGATACTCCTTTCTTGAATCGTTATATTCATTAATCAACATTTCTGCTTTTCCTCCGCAAAACGGACAAGGTTTTAATTTATCCATTTTCCATCCTCACTTTCCCCATGTGAGCAACTGACACGCTATTGTGCAGTCCTCCATGATTTCTGTATTAATATTTCCTCTGCCTGGTTCTAATTCATCAAGAAATACTCCGTTTATGCAGCTATGGCCGATTTCTCGCTCCTGTCTGGATCTGCGTTCGAAAACCTCTGGGAAATCTACTCTGATTTTATTCCAGTAGCCCATTCCGCCTTTCGGGCAGCCTACGCAATTATTGTTCGGATAACCTAAATCGTACATAATCGGACGTTTCAGTCCTAACCTGTCCGCTATTCCATGAGCTTCTTGCTTAGTTAATCCATGTTTAATAAGTGGAAACTCATGGTCGTAATCGCTCAACGCTTCGCATACTCTGTCTGCACGATTCTTTTCGTTCAGGTCATATCCCCATACATAAGTATGATGATCTGGATGCTCACGCTCCCATTTCATGCGAACCCTTTTCTTTAATTTGTCTGTACAAGGCGCTCCAAATGGAGTATTGATGCATCTGGTTCTTTCAATCACATCATCCACACTGGAATATTCTTCTGACTGGATTATCGTTATCTTTCTGCCCAGCAATTTCTCACAATCATGCAAGAATCTCAGGCTGTCAGGATGCTGATTCGATACATGAGTATAGATAATCTCATCAACATCCTTTGCCAGATAACACGCTACAAAACTGCTTATTCCTGTTGAAAACCAACATACTTTCATAACACCACGCTACAAATCCATGTATCGTGGATAAATTTTTAGATTGCTCTACATCTCATGGTCAGTTTCCGTTCCATGCCTTATAGCCACAATGAATATTTTTCTATACAACCATTTCAAGTCTCCGTTGCATAACCTCGGTTTACCGAGGATTCGTTATTCCTTTCTTGTTAAATTTTGTTCCGCAAATTCTTTTATGATCTCGCTATCTTTTTTGTCGTTAGGAAGTATGAGTTTTCTATCAAAAATGTCTTCAAGCCATTCATCCTCGACTCCAATTGTTACATTCGCATTTTCTTTCTTCTTCACTCAATCACCTGCCCTACACAAATCTCAATTTTTCCGCTATTGCTTCAATCACATTTACAGTTACGCCATTTCCAGCTTGCTTGTATAATTGGCTGTCGGAATTTACGAACTGTGCTTTTTCAAAATAATCATCAGGCCAACCTTGCAGCCTAAAGCATTCGCGCGGTGTCAGCTTCCGAATTGCTATGTAACACTGATATTTTTCATACCAGACTGCATATACAATTAATTCATCGGAAACTTTCACAAATATTCCTTGATTGCAACTTGTATCTAGCGTATTGGCAACTTCTTTTCCGACTCTGCACTCCGAATATCCCTGTTTAGTTGCTTCTGCTACTTTTACTGCAAGCCGGTTATCTTTCTGGACTGTAGACAATGTATTTGCAATTCCATCTTCTCTGATTTCATTAGCAAGAAATTCATGTCTGGAAATATCAAGTTTTCCACTTTCGTAATCCTTGCGGATTTCTTTTCCATATTCTGTGCGAACGTTACGCAATACTCCGAGCGGATCAATTGCAACCCCGTGCCTATCCTGAGATGTTAATGTGAACATTGGCTCGCCATCATCTTTGAACCTTCTTCCATTCTGACGTTTTTCTGCCCGATCTGGTGTCAATACTGGAATTGCAACTCCACTTACTTCGGCTTTATGATTTGCAATTCCTTTATTGTATCTGGCTTGTAAGCACCTTGCCTTATTGGTCAACTCTGTTTCTTGATAACTCAAATCAATAAAACACGGCAATGCTACATGATGTCCTCTTCCACCGCCTTGTCCAGTATCAAGAGTCTCGGTAATTCCATCAGGTGCAAACACTTGTGTATTTCTTCTATATCCGTCTTTGTGTGCAATTATTTGAATACTATTTTTTCCGTCTGTTCCTTCGATAGGAAATATTTTTGAGGCACTTCTCCCTCTAAGATGTCCGATAATAAAACATCTTTCCCGGTTCTGCGGCACTCCGAAATCTTTGGAGTTGAGCACCTGCCATTCTGCATCATACCCCAACTGCTCCATTTCAATGAGCAATCTGGCGAAATCCCATCCTCCATTAACACTAAGCAAATTTTTAACGTTCTCAATGAAAAGGTAAGTGGGTTTATCTTCTTCTTTGAGCTGTCCGACAAGGTACATAACTCTGAAAAACAGGCTTGAACGGTTTCCCTGAAATCCGGCTTGTTTTCCTGCAACGGATATATCCTGGCAAGGGAATCCGAAGCACCAACAGTCGGCTTTTGGAATGTCTCCGGCATACACTCTTCGAATGTCATTTGCATACCATTCTCCATTTCTGTATTCCTCCTTTAATATTTCTTTCTGTCTTTTCTTGATAGGAATATCTTCCAATGCCTTTCGCTGCTCTTCTGTCAGTAAGTGCATTGAGATGTAACTCGCAGTAGCAAATTTATCGAATTCGCAAAAGCCAACGCATTCATGCCCCGCTAATTCCATTCCCCTGCGAAATCCTCCGATTCCTGCGAAAAAATCTATAAATTTCATTTTAAACTCCCATCTTCTTAACCAGTTTCTTATTCATCTCGTCAAATCTTACATCTGTATTCTCTTCAATGTCCTGTATCATGTTCAGAACGCTCATTTCACCCCTGTTTGCCATTTCAACATACTCATTGGCAGTTCTTATCACATCAAGCAATCGTTTCGTAGAAAAGCCATATAAACGTCTCAGAGCCATCATCGTTGTGACGGTGTTGATCATATTGCTCCAATCCTCGCCAACGGCAAAGCCATCTTCATAGGCTTTCTTTTCCATTTCCTTGAGCTCTTTCTGGCAGTTCTGGATAGATTGTGCAAACATATGGGCTTGCTGATTCGTATACGGAATGAATGCTTTCTTTTTCTGCTTGATTTTTAGCTTTCCCATCCGACAGCCCTCCTTATGTTGCCTGTCAGAGCATCAAACTCCATCAGTATTCTCATATCGTTTTTATTTGTTTTGCAGATTGTGTCCCGCCCATCATACACAATTGCATATCTTTCATCGAGCAGGCAGGCCGAACAAATCGCCCTTGATACCTGGCTCCTTGTTTTTCCCGTCAGCTCTGAAATCTGATCAATGGTCATTTCTCCAATATACTTCATTCCGTCATATACATCATACAGTTTCATTTTTCTTTACTCCTATCAGTTCGTATGTCCTGCGCGAACCAATTCCGTGAAATATGATCAACCCATCGTCCTCAAACTGCCTTAGATGCCTTTGAACGGCACTCCTACTGATATCTAGTTCCTCAGATATCTTCTTGGTTGTTGGAGTCCCTTTGTGAGACATTGCGTATTCACGGATGAAATAATAAATATCCTTTCGGTTCTGCATCCATTGCATGTGTTTTTGATGCCGTAATGCGTCCATATTCACGATTCCTTTTCATATGTTTTCTCATCAATCAGGTTTTGAAACTTTTCAAAAGCCCGGATTGATACTTTGTTACCCTGTTTCTCCGGCTTTAGGGAAACTTGCAAGTGTGTATCTATGATGTGCGACAGTTCTCTGGCAAGGGATTTCTTGCCCTGCTGTACACCTTGCATATATGTCTTTGGTGGTTTATACTGTCCTGTTACTTGCTTTCCTGTTGACTGTCCACCTGCTGTGATGTTATACATCTGAAAACCTTTGTCAGCAAAAGATTTGATCGTTTCAATTTCTTTCTGGTCGAGTTCACTCTTTTTGCAGGTCATATATGTAAGATTCCATCCAGTGGGGTTACTTTCACTGTAAAATTTATGTTTTTTAAGACTTAACGCTATGTGATCGTATTCTCCTAAATGGCTCGCACATCTCTCGCAAAGGCTAACTGCCTGCCCTACGTAGCTTCTTCTTATTCCTGCTTCATCAGTTCTGTAAAAAGCATATATGCCGCTTGAATATGGAATACCCGGGCATATTTCTTTTATTTTTTTCTCACGTTGACTTTTCATCATATAAATTTGTCTGTAATTTATTTTTTTCATTATTAAAAGCTTATCACCTCGATTCATTTTTTGGTGTGTTCTTGATACCATTATGATACCACTTCGATACCTGTATTGCAAGATAAAAGTGATACCACTTTGGTATCTAATTGACACCGACAGGCAAAAATGCTACAATGTTCTAAAAACAAGGGAGGGATTTCACATGACCGTCAAGTCTGATAAGACCAGAACTAACATCACGTTCCCGATACAGCTTAAAGAACAGCTTGAGCAGATTGCCAAGCAGGAGAACAGGAGTTTTAATAATCTGGTCATTACTGTTCTCCAAGATTTTGTAAAAAGTGCCGATAAATAGTCGGTACTTTTTTATTTAACTGTTATTCTCTCTATCATCTTCTACAGCCTCACCAAGGCAAGCCATAACCGGTCCTGACTCAAGCAAGCATTCTCTTTCTCTGGTATTCTTACCATCATTTGAGCGCCAATCCCCGACAATGTATAGACTTGCATTCGCACTTAAAATGTCTGTGTCCATATCCCAATATTTAATGTGGATTTCGTATGCCGCATTTGCAGAGATCACATATCTGTAAATGCCTTTGGTGACTTCTTTCCAGTCTTTCAAATTTGTTGATATCATATTTACTCCTTTCAAAACGGACATAAATTCAAATCAACATCCAGTCCCGGTCTTGCGATCTGCACCAGAACATCATCTCCGGCAACGTCCTGTATCTCTTTCTGCATCACTTCCGGGTTCCCCCATCCCTCTGACAGGTGGCACAGCGTTATAGTCCTGAGCGAAGCGGTCTTGTTCACTCGGATAATCTCTTTTACAGTAGATAAGCTGCTGTGCCCCCGGATGGAGTGTTCAAACTTAAATGAATCCTGCTCCGGCGATTCGTCAAGATGATTACATTCTATAAGGAAGTGATTTATTCTCATGTTCTTGAATGTGAACGGCAAATATGAGAAGTCTGTCGCATATATCAGTCGTCCACATTCTTTGTGAGATATCAGGTATGCAAAGTTTGGCGTTTGGTCGTGTGGGACATAGAAAGGCGTTGCCCGGAATGAACCTATGTCCTTTGATTTTTTTTCTGGTAAGCCGATCATCAGCTCACCAGAGATTGTGTTTACACTCTCAACTGTCTCGTCGTTAGTGTAAATCTGGATGCCGGACTGCATAAGCTTCTGGAATGATTTCAGGTGATCTCCGTGTCCATGCGTCAGTAAACAACCCGAAACATCCGATATTCTGTATGAGATTCCTTTTAAAATCTCTGAATACCTGCATCCGCAATCCAGAAGCAATGTTTCACCAGATTCAGATTTAAGCGCATAGCAGTTTCCCGGCTGGCTACCTGTATTTATTACTCGCATGAACAATTTGTATCACCTCGCTTTCTTTACATTGCATTTATGCTTCTAAGATAGCATCAGCTTCGTCTATGGTTTTCTCTAAATCGGAATAGACATATGGAATGTCTTTTCCTTTATTTAGATCCTCTAGCTCCGCATAGCTTACTTTGTACATACTATCTCGTATTAATTTGAGTTGCTTCAACGGAAGTTCAATGGTTATTATCTGTTCCCAGTCTTTCTTACTGTCTACTCTCTTCATATTTCACCATCCTTTGGAAATCTGAATACAATGTTTGCTGGTTCAAATTTCACATCTGGACTGCTAACCATGGTTTCGATGATTCCAAAACCTCTTGCAGCCATTTTTATACATTCCTCGTAATCGTCATCACTCATTTCAACGTTTTGCGATAAAAATATTCCTGTATACACTCTATTTAACATTTCCATTGCTTTCTGACACTTTTCTCGGCTTTCATAAACTTCCATTATATACGGACTTTGCTGTATCCCTCCGGCAAATACCGCCTGCACGTAATTGTCTGAAACAAGCAACGCTGTCATTTCATACGGAAGATTTATCTTTCCATTCTGCGATATAATCCTCATAGTTCTCACCTCGTTTCTCGAAATAGTCTTTTACCGGCTCATAGTACGGGCAGTTTTCACACCGCCCAATACAAGCCATATATTTACCAAACTTTCCTGAGTCACACCGATCAAAATTGATACAGTCGAAGTACATCATGTTCGATCATCTCCGAAAAATAACTCTCTCATGTCAACCGGTTCGTATTTCTTGTGCAGCAGCTTCTTATTCTGCCTCGCTCCATGTGGGTCATTGCACATGAAGCTTTTGCATATTTCTGGTCTGACTGGATAAATCTCACATTTATTATTCCTTTTTGAGTCATTCAAAAACGGACAGGTCAAGTCAAATCCAATATTCTTGACTGGATAATTGTGTTGCTGTTCCTGTATATGATTCTTTTTGATGTACCGTCTGATTTCTTTTATCTCTTTACCAGAGACCGGGAGTAGGGTGGAACAGCAAGCCCCACACCCTGTACATTTTCCATTCTCTGTGTAATCGTAAAGACCATTCTCCATATTTTTGAATGCTTCTGATAATGTTCCTACCATATTAATGCAGCTTCCATCCTACATTTCCTCCTGCTTCATAAAATCTGGAATGTTTGGTTCCTGTCCTGCTGCCGGAACTGGTTCTTTCTCGGCAGTCTTTACGGCTTCTGCGACTGTTGGCTGTTTCGGCTGTTCTTCGATTGCCGCTGGCTCATCTGGAACAAATTCTTCTGCATTAGCGTTCTGCTCGATTTCTTCCTGTACTTCTCTGTATGTGGCGTCCATCATGTTGTATTCGTAAGCCTGCACTGGATTGTCCCATCTCTTAGGAATAGACTTCATAATGTTGTTTCGCATCTTACGAATAATCATTGATTCTCTTGATTGTGTTTCGTAATAAGACGGTGAAATGTACGGTCTTAACTCCTCGCAGTCAATGATTGCTTCCAGTTCTCCAATGTCAGCGACCTTTTTCATGATCTCTTTTTTCTTTGCTTCAATCTGGGCTTTCTGCGCATCTGTAGCTTTATATCTATCTGCACAGATTCCAAAAGTTTCATTCTGGAGATTATTCTTGATATGTGCCGCAAGATTCTTCAAAACATCTGCTCTTTCGCAAGAAAGATATTCAATATGCCCGTCTTTGTACTGAATAGGATATACGATACGAACCACCTTACCTACACCAGATTCTTCCCACTCTGGCGGCGTGATTTCTACACCTCTATGTCTCGGCGGTGTATATTTGTCACCCTCTCTAACTTTCCAGTACGGGAATACTTTAGCCACATTGACGCCATATCTACTTACAAGAGCGTCATTTCCATCGCCTTCAATCGCAAATTCGATTTTCTTCTCCCACTGTGCCGGTTTTCCTTTTCCTGCCACATTTACGTTTCTAATCTGGAAATAACACTCTCTCGGCTGTGCATTTGCGTTCAGTTTCAATGCTGCTACTTTCTGCATAACAGACTTTAAGTTTGATGTATTGACCGATTTCATATCAGTTCCACTTTCGTGAATCATCTGATAAATAGCCGCCATTGCTGATACTACGCATTCTTTTGAATATGAATCAAACTCCATTCCTCTTGTTTCTAAATCTTCTTTCATCAGGTCTACATAGCTGTTTGTCCATACTGAAAGAGTGGTGTTGAATGTTTTTGCTTCTGCCATTTTTATTCTCCTTTTCTATTAATCGCAATAAGTTCTATTGCAAAATGGACATCCTGTAATTAATTTCTTTGATGCTCTCTCAACAGAAATTCCTTGCCATTCTTCTCCGCTTCTTGTTCGTCCTTTTTCGGAATAGATATTCTGCCCGCAACTGAAGCATTTTCCATTACGTGGTGCAAAATGCGGATAACCTTTTTCCGTACAATATTTTTCCTGTGCTTTTGCTGCTTTTGAAATGTCATAAGTTTCTGCCATTTTATCCTCCCCCTTTTCTACTCTTCTACTCTGAAATACAATCAAGATATTTCTGAATTTTGGAAACATTCCAGAGCACTCGGCGCCCGATTACAACCTTCGCGCCTGCGGCCATCCCAATCTCTACCGTTGTATTTCGCCCTGAATTTAATAAACTTTGCAATCCCTCGGTACTGACAGTTAAATTATTAGTTGAAGGGGTATTTTTTTTCGTTGCTCTCATGCTTTTTTCTCCTTTTCTTGATTTTTATATTTCCCTCAGGCGCATACATAGTGAATTGAGTTTTTTAGTTTGATATATTCTGTTCTGTTGTGTACTATAATTAACTGTTCTTTCCTGATGTTTCTTATTTAGGTGAACCTCAATCCACCGTGAATACACCTGAGAGTTATGCTCAGTGGCATATGAAACAGAGTGAATATTTTATAATTTTCTGTTTTTTGTTGTTTTAAAGTGTTATATCCTTCTGTGTTTTTCCGGGCATTCACCCGGATTCATATGCCACCGAAAATACCTTATTAAATAACGGTTACGTTTTCTGGATTAATGTGATATCGTCCATTTCCGTTTGCTCGCTGTGTTCCGATTCCAATATACTTTCCACTGGTCTCGATCAACTGTAAAACTGTCTCATGTGGAAATACAATGTCGGGGCAAGATACTTCAATTGTAGTTCTCCAATTATGAAATACATTGCTGCTACAAAGAACCGGGCTTGCACTGATTCCAGATGTAGGAACGATATTGCTCACAACTTCAACGCTCTCAAAATTTACCGGGCAAATGGAGCCTGCCATTGAAAGCGAACGCTTGATGTCTGTTCCTTTCTTTCCGGTTGAATCCTTGAAGAACGTAATAAATGTCTCAGTAAAAGCTTTCTTGAACGCCTGAGTAAGAATGCAAGGACGGTTATATTTCATGTATGATTCCCATTCTTCCTGAGTGTAAAGAGAAATATCTTCATCGTGAAATTCAATTGGTTTTTCCCAGTGAATGCCTGTAACCAAGCCCTCCCAAATATTTTTTGACTGGTTATAGATTTCCGGCATTTTTGTTCCTTTGTCGTGCGCCTGTTTCCAACATTCAGCCTGTTCATAGTAACGACTTCTCTTATGGAGAATAAGGTCTGTATCACCGATAAGTTCCAGTTTTAATGTTGTTTCTTTTAAAGGTTCGATTGTAAAAGATTTTGCTTTTGCCATTGTGATTTTCCTCCGAAATTTTATGATTTGATTTATAGTTTCTGTTTGCGCAAACATTTAAACGGGTTAGTCTGCATTTTTCTGATCGTATACTGTATTATTCTTTCTTTCCCTGTGCTATAATTTCATGTATTGCAGAATAATCCGCTTGAACCTTTACGCAAATCCCAGATGTACTTAGCAAGTAGTAGAATATGCTGTATTTTACTTTCGTGTGCTGTTCTCTATTATGCAGAGATATAATTTTCTTGGCAGATTCTACTACCAGTTAAATACATCTGGTTGAGTTGAACGCTCGGTATGCGGCATGAATTGTCCTGTGCTGTGCTTTGATGTTATATTCTGCGTTATGCTTTTCTTCGCTGTGGAGATTTCATGCCACATACCCAAAATTCAATTTTGTTTGGAGAACTGCTTTGCAGACGATATAAAAGTCATGGCTTGTGCTGTGATGTTATGTCTTGTACTGTAATATTTTGTTCTATACTGACGGTTATACCGCCTGTAAAACAGCCCTCCGTTGAAGTGTTGTGGTTTCCTACACTCATAAACCTGTAAAAACATCTTTCGGTATATTTTCATGTGCTGTTTTGTCTTGTTCTGCTTTGTTCTGCTTTGTTCTATTTTGTTTTATTATCCTGCTTTTACAGGCATATCAACGTAGGAAATTTGCCGCTACTGCACTCATAAACCCATACTGGTAATAACTTATTGTGTTCTGATTTATGCTTTTATATTCTTTTGCATGTTTTCCTGTTCTTGCCAATATAGGCATATCAGTACAGTAGCGGCTTCGATATTTAATTAATCATTTCCCATATTTCTTCATATTCTGAGATACTATTGAATTTCTGCTTTATTGCCAGAAGTTCGCTCCTGCAACGCTCTACAAGTGATTTATATTCGTCTGGTTTTTTCAAGATCAGTTTCGTCGGCTTATATCCAGACTCGTTGTCAGTCTTGTAGAAAACTCGGATTGCTGTCGGCTCTGTCTGTTTATCTGGCTTCTGCTCAATGATTTTAAGATTCCTTACAACTGCTCTGGCTTCTGAAATTCTCCATTTCTCAGCGGCTTCGGTATCATCCCATGTAAAACACTTGTGAAGTTCAGTGTTGCTGTCTCTGGCTTTTTCAAGAATCTGCTGTGGCGTTGCTGATTCCAGTTCTTCGCAGATTTCCATGATTTCATCTGCGCATTTCTGCGCATCTGCTTTAAATTTGAATGTTCCCCATGTAGCTAATTGCATTTACTCACTCCTCTCAAATCTCCGTTACCGTCATATCGCCCTCAGCAACTTTCAAGAATATCAACTGCGCATCTGCCTTAATGCCTGCCAGACTGTTGTTGTCCAGTTCTGCTGCACAGTCAACGAATATCGGATAACTCACGCCGTAAAATTTCTGCAAGCCGTCCATGATAGCAATTTTGCCTTTCATCATCAGGGCTGTATTGGCGTTCCCGATCAGTTTCTTCCAGCCACCGTCCTTGTCCTTCACGTACCAGATGCAAGCATCTACTACTTCACCATTTTTCTGCGTATCGAACAGTTTCACCTTAACTCCGTTAAAATACTGGTTTACCGCATCTTCAAGGGCTGTATTCTTCGCCATACTCAGCGATTTCAGTTCGTCCAGAATCATCTGTGCATCAGCTTTGTTCTGTGCGTACTGTTTCTGGCTTTCCTGAAGCTTCTCGATCTGTTCATCAATTCGGACGTTGTTGTTGGCTTCTCCGATTCTCTGATTAACTGCTGCCAATTCCTGCTTCTTATCGGATAACTGCTCCGAAAGCTGTTTCTTTGCTTCTTCGCCATCGTCCAGAGAATTAAGCTCCTGTTTTTTCTCTTTGATTGATGCAAGAATCTGCTGATATTCAGCGTTTTCTAAGAAATCTGGTTCTTTCAGTATAGCTTCCAGATTCTTGTTTTCTGCATCCAGAGAAGTTTTGATCTGCTCTAATTCATTTGTCAGTTTGGAAATTTCAGATGTGAGAGTTTCTTCCTGCTTATGCGCTTCTCTCATATCGGCAGACGCTTTGTTTCCAACCTGAATAACTTCATCAAGTTTGCGTTTCTTGTCCTGTTCCCATTCTTCCTTAGCTTTTAACTGCTGATTGATTCTTTCCTGCTTTTTCTGTTCAAATCTGCTCTTTAGCTGCTCAATCTGCTCTGTCGGAAGATTCTGACCGCAAGTCGGGCAAATGGTCTCTGCGTCCTTGAATGTCTCAGATTCAATGTTTTCCAGAGCTGTGTTGTCCCATTCCGTATCTTTGATTTTTGGATATTGCATTCTGGCGTTCTGTAATTTTTCAAAAAATTCTTTCTTCTGTGATCTCAGGTTCTCCAATGCGGAAGTCTTTCTGTTCAACTCTGATGTTTTGATATTCCTGTCTAATTCAAGAGTGCTAACTTTATTGCAAACCGATGATTTCTTCTCTAACAAGTCCGCTTTAGCCTTTGAGTCTATCTCTAACAGTTTTGTTCTTAACCCTGCCAGTTCTGCTTTAATCTCTCCAGCTTTCTCGTTCCCTGCCTGTGCAATCTGCGTTTCAAGGTCTGAAATCTGTTCCTGCAAGGCATTCTTCTGCAATTCCAATTCGGCGGTATCAGCATCGACTTTTGAATGCTCCATACCTATAATCTGGTTTGGAATGGCTTTCAACTGTTCTTCTGCCTTTTTCAGCGTTGCGCTGTTCATGGCTTTGATTTCGTCTGCCTTATAAGTTTCCAGAAGCGGTACCAACTCGGCACAGTCTGGAACCGTCTTGGCAATCTCTAAATCTGATTTCCCGGCACCGCCTGACATGGAAAACAGAATTTTTCTGGCATCTGCATCTTTCAGGTCTGTGAAGATTTCCATGTGAGACAGCATAAGGAAATTGTCAAAGTCAAACCCACGTTCTTTCAAATCGGCTTTAAAATCTCTTTCAGCTTTTGAAACGCCATTGATCTCATATTTATTGGACAATGCAACCTTGCCCGGTTTCCCGTCCTTTGGCTTACTTTCTGTGCGCTTCTGGAACTTCGCTACGCTTACCGGCTTCCCATCAATTACAAGGTCAATGTCAACTCTTGGCAGGCATTCTCTGCCATTGTCCGGTCTGATATCCGGGTTACTTTTTAAGCTATAGTCCTTGTCACAGAACACCCACATAAAGGCATCTGCCAGTGTGGTTTTCCCGCATCCGTTCTTCCCGGAAACGATTGTTCTGTGACCGAACTCTATTCTTTTCTCCTGCTGGCCTTTAAAATCGGTCAATCTAATTTCTCTTACTTCGATTTTATTCATATTACAAAACCTCCAATCTTTTTACTAATACTTCCAACGCTGTTACCCATGATTGACTCTGATTAGACCAGAGTTCCCGGCTTTGGAATCTTCCGCGGAGTTTGATTTTTGTTCCCTTTTCCAGATTTTCTACGACATCTGCGTTTTCCTCCCAGCACAAACAACTGATTGCATCTGATCTGGTATATCCGGCTTTCTTCTTTCTGTTTACCGCCAGAAGTATTCTTGCCAGCTTCCTGTCGTTGTTTGCGCCAACCATCTTTATTGTTGGCTTTTTAATCAGATATCCAGTCAGATAAACTTCGTTCGCATCGTGTTCTTCCAGTCTTTCAAGATACTGAATGTCCATTGCTCTTACATACGCTGTAAGGCTTTTCTTTCCATCTTCTCGGACTGTTCGACTTCGCATTTCACCATATACACTAGCAATCAGCTCTGTTTTTCTGGAAACCATGTATTCTGGTGCAATAATTGGAAGAATGTCATAAGATGCATTCTTTCTGAATATTGTCATTCTTCCCTCGTACATCTTGGTTTCACCGTATCCTTCATGTGAGAATACGAACCCTGCCGGAATGTCACCTGATAAAAGTACCTGGTTCTCATCACGAATTTTCATTTCCTAAATCACCTTCTTCATTCAACAGCAATAATGTCTCCACAAGAACTGCTGCCTGCTTTAAAACAATGTTACTGAGTTTCTTGTTTCTTGCTTCGAGTTTTGCGTTTTCTGCTTCCAGATCACAAATAATCTCGCTTGCAAGTGGTTTCTGTTCGTTGGATGTGTGTTTTTTAGACATAAAAAATGCCCTCCTAATTATTTATTTGATAAATACAGGAAGGTGTGTTATACTTGTCCTGTATTTAACTTAGCCAAATTAAGTTAGATACGTGGCTCTGCGCGGTATGGTGGTACCCGCAGGGCTTTCTTACTCTTTATCTGCTTCTACAAATTCACCGTTAATGAGTTTATAGAATGTATCTGGCTTAATCTTTTCACCGTCAACTCTTGCACTTTTTACATCTACGATGTGGTATTCGCCGCCCAGCTCTTTATATTCTGCCAGTACAATAAAGCATCCAAGTGAACCTTTAGACTTAGAATTGTATCCAATGGCCATTGGATACAATTCTAAGTCTAAAG
>OIYY01000071.1_pt1 | contig 72504 bp, 58 predicted proteins | sample 1588341 | NCBI WGS metagenome assembly OIYY01 (sample SAMN03283287) | human gut metagenome | biome: human-associated habitat; material: feces | host: Homo sapiens | place: Peru | collected 2012
TTAATGAAAAGGACAAGCTCTTAAACTTGGAAATTGATGAAGAGATAGATCATCATAAGGCTGAAATTTTAAGGAGGAATGCAGATTATGAAATTCAAAGACGTAATCCTAAAAGAGTTATTCTTGATTTTAATAACGTTTATTTTATGGATAGTGCCGGAATCGGAATGGTTATAGGAAGATATAAAACTGCATCGATGGTTGGGGCTAAACTTGAAATGAAAAATGTAAGAAAAAACATACGAAAGATATTTGAGATGACAGGGGTATTAAAAATAATTCCAATAATAGAGGAGGAAGAAAAAAGTGAAAAAACAATATGAAAATGAGATGAGTCTTGAATTTTTAAGTAAATCTTGTAATGAGTCATTTGCAAGGGTTACAGTCGCTGCATTTGCATCACAATTGGATCCTACAATTGAAGAGATTTCTGACATAAAAACTGCGGTTTCTGAAATTGTTACGAATGCAATAATACATGCATATGAATCAACGGAAGAAATTATAAAGATACATAGTTATATTCAAGAAGGGTGCATAACAATAGAAATTTCAGATACAGGAAAAGGAATTGAAGATGTTGAAATGGCGAGAAAGCCTTTATATACATCAAAAGCAGAGTTAGAAAGGTCTGGAATGGGATTTACAATAGTTGAAACTTTTATGGACGATTTAAAAGTTGAGTCAATTTTAGGTTTAGGAACAAAAGTTACTATGAAAAAAATCATAAGAAGAGATCAAAATTTATTAGAGGGTTAGGAGAATTAATTTTGCATGAAACTACAATAGAAGAAATCCTAGAAGCACAGAGCGGAAACCAGGAAATGTTAAATGATATTGTAGAAAATAATTCAAGATTAATATGGAGTATTGTAAAAAGATTTAAAAATAATAAGTATGAAACAGATGATTTGTTTCAAATAGGTGCAATGGGATTAGTTAAATCAATAAAAAGGTTTAATAATCAATATAATGTTAAGCTTTCAACTTTTGCAGTTCCATATATTATAGGAGAAATAAAAAGATATCTCCGAGATGATGGAATGGTAAAGGTTAGTAGAAGTTTAAAAGAATTGAATATTAAAATTGAAATGCTAAGAAAACAGTATGAGAAGTTAGGAAAAGAATTGAGTATTAATGAAATTGAAAAAGAATTAAAGGAAAGTAAAGAAAATATTTTATTGGCATTGGAGGCAAATAAGGAAATTAAATCAATTGATGAGGAATTTGAGGATAGTAATGAGAATATATTATTTAATAAAGTAAAAGTAGAAAGTTATGAGGAAGATACGATTAAGAAAATAATATTAAAACAAGAACTTGAAAAGCTAGATGAAAAGGAGAGAAATATTATAATCTTAAGGTATTTTTACAATAAAACACAGAGTCAAATTGCGAGTCAATATGGAATAAGCCAGGTGCAAGTGTCGAGAATTGAAAAGAGAGTTTTATTAAAAATGAGAGAAAACATAAAGGAGAAAATGTGAAAAGTATAACTGAGAAAATAAAAAAACATTATACATTATTTTTTTTCTTATCTACCGTGCGGAGCTTTTGTCTTACTTCCAATGTGGTTTACACAAGAATTTCAAATAAATGATGATACTAAAAAAATAGAAATTAATGTTGAAAAACCGACGTTGGATTTTAGTGTTAGATATAAAGATATTAATTTATTACATAATAATGATAACGTGATAGAAACATTAAATATAGAAGATTATCTAGTTAATGTTGTAGCAGCTGAAATGCCTGTAGATTATGAAGAGGAAGCGCTGAAAGCACAAGCTACAGTTGCAAGAACATATACTTTATATCAAATAGAAAATGGACACAAGCATGCTAATGCAGATATTTGTGATAGTAGTACATGTTGTCAAGCATGGATTTCTAAGGAAAATAGATTTGAAAAATGGGATGGAAATAAAGAAGAAAAATGGAATAAATTAAAAGAAGCAGTCTATTCAACAGCAGGCGAAATTATAACATATGAAGGAAAACCAATAGATGCTTTTTTTCATTCTAATAGTGGAGGAACTACTGAGATTCCGGTTAATGTTTGGGGTGGAAGTGATTTCCCATATTTGCAAGTTGTAGAAACAAGTGGAGAGGACGAATACAATCAATATTATTCAGAAAAAGAATACACTAAAAGTGAATTAGAAGAAAAAATGAAATCGAGTTATGACGATTTTCAAATAGATTGGAGTCAAGCAGATTGTATACAAATATTAGAATATACAGAAAGTTCGAGAATAAAAACAATTAAAATTGGTAATAAGAATATATCAGGTGTAGAGGCACGAAAAATTTTTGAATTAAAATCATCAAATTTTACTTTTGAAGTTACAGAAGATAAGGTTAAATTTAAAGTAATAGGATATGGACATGGGGTTGGATTAAGTCAAACAGGAAGCAATACTTTAGCTAAAGAAGGAAAAAATTATAAAGAAATAATTGAACATTTTTTTAAGAATATACAAATAGAAAATATAAAAAATAATTAGATTCTGCATGCACTTCTGTATAAATAATTAAAACATGGAAATACTTGTAATAAATAAAGATATATAGGAGGAACATATGAGTAGAGGAAAAAGATACACAAGCAAATCTTTAAGTAGAGAAAAAATTTATTATATACTTGGAGTATGCGCATTAACAGTTTTACTAATTTTTATATTTGCGTTATCAGGTTATAAGAGCAAAAAAGATGCAGATGCAAGAATTGCACAAATGGAGGAATCTGGCGGAAGTGATGCTACAATGGTAAGTTCAACAGAAGATAAAACAATAAATGAAGTAAAAAATGAATCTAATACAACTCAAACAGAAAAAGTAGCTATAAATACATCTATCCTTAACACCACTCAACCAACAAATACAGCAAAAACAGAAAGTCAGCCAGTAGTTGAAGAGAAAAAGGTTGAAGAGCCTAAAGTAGTAGAGCTACATTTTTCTGTACCTGTTCAAGGCGAAATTGCAAAAGATTTTTCAGATTCAAATTTAACATATTCTGAAACACTTCAAGAATGGACAGTTCATTTAGGAATAGATATAAAGGCAGATAAAGGAAGTTCTGTTGTTGCTTCAGAAGCGGGAACTGTAGAATCTATAAAAAATGATCCGAGATATGGATTAACAGTAACAATTGCACATGCAAATGGATTTAAATCAATATATTCTAATCTTCAAACAGCTGAATTTGTTTCAGAGGGACAAACTGTTGAGAAAGGAAAAATTATTGGTTCTGTAGGAGATAACGCAGCTTTTGAAATTGCTGATGAACCGCATTTGCATTTTGAAATGACAAAAGATGATATGAATGTAAACCCAACAGCATATTGGGAAAAATAAGACGTATAACTAAAAATTATACGTCTTATTATACTGCTCTGACAAAGTATATAAAAATATTTTGTTCAAGAGTCTTTTCTTTTTTTTTAAATTAAAATATATGCATTTTGAAAAAATGGACGAAAATGTATTTTTTGTCAAAATAATTTTCTTTTTCTAATCTAGCTTTTTCTTTTTAAGAAATTTTATAAAGATTACTAAATAAACAATTCCAATGATATAGCCAACCAAAACATCTGTAACATAGTGAACTCCTAAATAAATTCTACTAATTCCAACAAATAATATAATAGCTGAAAGTATACCAACTAATGCATTTTTAAGCCATTTTTTCTTAACAAATTTAGTAACATAGTAAATAAGTAATCCGTAAAAAATCATTGACATCATTGAATGTGCACTTGGAAATGAATAAGATGACTCAGCTGTTAATACAAGAGTTTCAGTAGGGCGAGGTCTTCTAATTATTATTTTTAAAATGTTGTTTAAAATTACTCCAATTAAATTTGCAAAAGTAAAGATTAAAAAATACTTTTTATTTTTTACTAAAACAGCTATACATAAAATACTTGTTACAATAACAAGAGTTGAGCCAAGTGTTGTTATAAATTTCATAATTAGCATCATTGTAGATGTAAGTCCAAAAATGGACATTATAAATTGGTATACAGGTAAATCGAATAAAATCATAATAAAATCTCCATCTAAATTTAAGAATAAGCGAACATAATATAAATCTATCATAACATTTAATGTTCTAATCTTTATTTATGTGCAAAAATATTGCACAAAGTATTTATATTATAATATAGTAAAAAATAAAAATCAATAAACCATAACTGGTGCTTTCTTGACAAAAAACATAAATCATGGTAATATTGTTATGTAAACTGTTAAAAGTTTTTCATAAAGAAAAAAGGAGAAATTACTATGACAAGAGAAGAAAAAGAACGGATTATTGAACTTATCTACGCTCTGAAAGAGTCATTGAATGTTTTACAGACAATGATTGAAAAGGATGAAGAGCCGAGCGTACCTACTGCAGATGTAACTGTAACAGCTTCTAAGATTGAAAGCAACTCAACTTCAAGAGAGATTGACGAAAGAATGGTTAAGAAACTTCTCAAGGAGATGGGTGTTCCGATGAATATCAAGGAATATCAGTATCTTAGCAAAGCAATTGTACTCCTGTCAAAGGAGAAAGGGATGAAGATTTCCCTGGGATTATATCCAAAAGTTGCTAAAGAGTTTGGTACAACGGGATCTCGTGTTGAGCGTTCAATTAGACACGCTGTCGAAAGAACATTTGAAATTGGTAACTACACTGAGGTGTGTGGTACCAAAGTCAGCGTCAAAAAAGGAAAAATGACAAACTCTGAATTCATGTACGCAATTGTTGACTATTTAGAAGAGCAGCTGGAAAAATAAGTTCAAATCAGACATTATATTGTTATTATTCTCCAAAAAGGCCACCAACAATATGGTGGCCTTTTTCATGTTTATATTTAAAAATATTGATTTTGAAACAAAAAGATGATAGTATAAAACCAACTTATAGATACAGAGTAGCGATAGGGGGTGTTTATATGATTATAGAAATACCTGAAAAATTTTATAAAAGAAAGGCACGGAACAAATATGCCGAGGTTAAGAATGGTATTCTTGAAATTCATGGCTTTTGGAGTTTCAAAAGGTTAATGGTTGAAATTGCATACGGGTTAAAAGGAAAACACCAATGTTACTATTGTAAAAAGCCACTACGCGATTCAGAAGTAACAATTGATCACCTTTATCCAGAAGCTTATGGAGGAATTTCAGTTACAAACAACTTAGTACCAGCATGTAAACTGTGCAACAATACAAAAGCGGATATGAATGAACAAGAGTACAGAGAATGGTTAAGTATTGAAGATAAGATTCAAAGAAAAGCTTTTTATGAAAAGAACTCACTGAGGAAAAACAACAAAAAATATAGTATTGCTATTAAAGAAACTTACGATATTCCGCAAGAGTGGATTAGATATCAACGGTTGGAGACTATTAAAAACTTTGAGGGGTCAAAAACAAAATCAGGAAAAACATATATGAAAATATATGATTTTGTTAAAAAATACAGAAAATTGCCGATAGTATTAGTGATTTCCCAAAATGGTGTGCTTTTAGATGGAAGAATAGCATATGAAATAGCTGAAGAACTTGGATTAGAAATGGTTCCAGTAGTGGTACTGGAAAACGTACTCGCTTTTATAAAATAAAAGTACAAAGCGAAGAGCTCCAACAACTGTTGGAGCTTTAATAATGTAAGTTTGTATTGAATAATATAAAATTAATGTTCTTGTAACATACGAAAAAAATTGGTATAATTTCTGCAGAGAAAAGGAGAAATATATTATGAAATATATAATAGATAGAATCGAAAACAATATGGTAATATGTGAAAATCAAGAAACAAAAAAGATGGAGAATTTTGATAAAAGCATGTTCCCAGAACAAATAAAAGATGGCGATGTTGTAATTAGAGAAAATGATACATTTAGAATCGATGAAGAAGAGACTAAAAACAGGAAAGAATATATAGAAAATTTAATGAAGAAACTAATGAAATAAAGAGAGGAATTAAATAATGGGAAATAAATGGACACCAGAACAGTTAAGTGCCATAACTCAAAAAGGAAATAATATATTAGTTGCAGCAGCTGCAGGTAGTGGAAAAACAACAGTATTAGTTGAAAGAATTATTAGAAAAATAATAGAAGATCATGTTGATATAGATAAAATATTAGTCGTGACATTTACAAATGCAGCAGCTTCAGAAATGAGAGAAAGAATACTAAACGCATTATATAAAGAAATCGATAAAGATCCACTAAATCAGCAATTAAGGAAGCAAATTGTTTTGTTAAATAAAGCTAGTATTTGTACAATAGATGCATTTTGTTTGGATATAATAAGAAATAATTTCTTTGAAATTGAAGCATCATCAAATTTTAGAATTGCAGATAACACAGAGCTAGAATTATTAAAACAAGAAGCAATAGAAGAAACTTTTGAAGAATTATATATAAAAAATGATGAAGATTTTAATAAATTAGTAGAACTATATGCTGGTTATAAAGACGATGACAACCTTAAAAATATAATTTTGAAAATACATAATTATATTCAAAGTGCGCCATTTCCAGAAGATTGGCTTGAAGAAAAAATAGAGAAATTTAATAATCCTCAAATAGAAGACTTTGCAAAAACTGAATGGGGAGAAATAATCTTAAGAAATTTTAGAGATGAAATTTTAAATTCAATTCAAATATTAAAAAGCAGTAAAATCAAGCTAGATATGATTTCAGAATTATCAAAATTTTCAATAGTGGTAGAAGATGATATAAACCAATTAGAATTTTTAGAGAAAAATTTAGATAATTGGGATAAAGCATATCAAATAGCTCAAAACTTGAAGTTCAAAACTTGGCCAACAGATAAAAAAGTTGTAAGCAATTTAAAAGAAGAAACGAAAAAAGTAAGAGATAATGCTAAAAAGAGAGTTAGCAAAGCAATTGCTCAAACTTTTGTATATACTACAGCAGAAGCGATAGACGACATTAATAATATTTATCCAATACTAAAAAAACTTAAAGAAGTTACATTAAAATTTATTGAAAAATTTGCAGAGAAAAAAGCAAACAAAAACATAATGGATTTTAGTGACATAGAACATAATGCATTGAAAATATTATTAAAAAAAGATGAGAATGGAATATATCAAAAAACAGAAGTTGCTAAAAAATATGAAGAAAAATTCAAAGAAATAGCAATAGACGAATATCAAGATAGTAATTTAGTTCAGGAATATATTTTGACATCAATCTCAAATAATCAAAATATCTTTATGGTTGGTGACGTCAAACAGAGTATATACCGTTTTAGACAGGCAAAACCAGAATTATTTTTAGAAAAATACGAGAAATATGGAATGACTCCAAATGAATTTGGACAAAAAATAAAATTGTTCAAAAACTTTAGAAGTAGAGAAAATATCCTAGATACAACTAATTTGATATTCGAAGATATAATGAGAAAAGATTTTGGTGAAATAGAATATGATGAAAGCGAATATTTGAATTTAGGAGCAAATTATGAACCACCAACAGATGTCAATGTGCAATTTGCAGGAAAAGCAGAATTAGACATAATTGACTTAAAACAAGAAGAGACAGAGGATGAAGAAGAAACTGACAACTCAGCAGAATTACTTGAAAAGACAGAGATTGAAGCAAAGTTTGTTGCAACTAAGGTTAAAGAATTAATTGATTCGAAATATCAGGTATACGATAGAAACCTTGGTTATAGAGATATTCAGTATAGAGATATAGTAATTTTATTAAGAGCAACTTCGAATGTTGCAAACATCTTTGAAAAAGAGCTTCTAAATATAGATATACCAGTATTTAGCGACCAAGCGGAAAATTATTTAGAGTCTATAGAAATTAGAACAATAACAGCATTACTAAAAATAATAGATAATCCATATAGAGATATTCCACTTGTAACAGTTATGAGATCTACTATTGGAGATTTTACAGATAATGAATTAATAGAAATTAGATTAGTAAAAAAAGATGGCTATTTTTATGATTCACTTAAAGAAGCAAGCATATCGCCAAACATAAAAAATGAATTACAAAATAAGATATTAGCATTTATTCAAAAGATTGAAAAGTGGAGAGAAGAAGAAAAATACTTACCTTTAAATGAATTTATACTAAAAATATATAATGAAACAGATTACTATAACTATGTAAATTTAATGCCAAATGGTCAAGTTAGAAAAGCTAATTTAAAAATGCTTTTAGATAGAGCAAAAGATTATGAGAAAATTAGTTTTAAAGGTCTATTCAACTTTATTAGATATTTAGAGAGAGTAAAAAATAGTAATAGCGATTTATCATCTGCAAAACTAATTGGTGAAAACGAAAATGTTGTAAGAATAATGAGTATTCACAAAAGTAAAGGACTAGAATTTCCAGTAGCGATAATTTCAAGAACAGATAAAAAGTTTAATCAAAAAGAATTAAATGAACCAATATTGTTACATCAAGACTTGGGATTTGGAATGCAATATATAGACTATGAAAGAAAGATTGAATATACGACAGCAAGCAAAGAAGCGATAAAGATAAAAACAAAAGAAGAATCAATTTCTGAAGAGATGAGAATATTATATGTTGCACTAACTAGAGCAAAAGAAAAGCTAATAATAACAGGTGTTGAAAGCGATTTAGAAAAATCTCTAGAGCAGAAAAAAGAACTAGTTCAAATATATGAAAGAGAAAATGGAAAAATAAATCACTTATTACTAAAAAAATATTTGAGTTATTTAGGTTGGATAGAGCTTACATATATGAATCATGAGAATATTGAAGATTATATAGAACTTAAAAGGATAAATAAAAAAGATATAATAAAACAAGATGAAGAACTTGAAGAAAAGGCTGATAACAAGTTACAATTTAGCGAAGATATTGATTACCAAAAAATAAATGAAATATTAAATTGGAAATATGAATATGAAGAAATGACAAATATTCAAAGCAAAATGAGTGTAACTAAAATTAAAGAATTAAAAGAGAATATCAAGAAAAGAAAAGTTGAAATAAAGCCAAAGTTCACAATTGAAAGCACAGCAGTTTCAGCAACAGAAAAGGGAACAATAATACATTTAATTTTGCAAAAATTAGATTTCACAAAAGATTATACTAAAAACGAATTATCAAAATTTATAGAAGATATGTGCAATAAGAATTTGATAACCGAAAATCAAAAAAATGTTATAGATATTGATAAAATATATAAAATTATTGAATCTGATTTTATAAAGAATTTGAAATCAGCTAAAGAAATTCACAAGGAAACACCATTTTATACATATATAAATACAAAAGAAATTTATAATACAGAAAACTCTGAAAACATACTTGTACAAGGTATTATAGACTTGTATTACATAAATCAAAATGACGAATTAATATTAGTAGATTACAAAACAGATTATACTCAAGATGAGGGAGAAGATTTGATAAATAAATATAAAGTTCAATTAGAAATTTACAAAAAGGCATTAGAAGAAGCACTAAAAATACCTGTAAAAGAAACATATATTTATTCGATTTATGCAAATAAAGCTATAAATTTGGAAAAAAGGTAGCAACCTCAGTATTTACAAGTTATGTAAAGTGTAGTATAATAGTATTGATTGAGAAAATAAGGAAATAATAGGAGGAAGCTATGAAAAGAATGCAAACGTTTCTTACATATGCTTTAATAATTATAGGATTTTACTTTTTTTCAAATTTTTTAATAGATTTTGGAATAAGCAGTTCATATAAAGATGTAGAACAAGACAAGATAAAAATGGAGCAATCTAATAATGGATTTGAAATAGAAGTTGATAAGGCAAATTCAAATAGAAGACAAGCATATTTTACTGGAACAGTAAAAAATAATTCAGATAAAGTAATTGAAAAACAATATGTAAAAGTTGATTCATATTTTAAGGGCAAACTAATGCAAGAAAAGTATTTAGCTTTTGAGAATATGCAACCTGGAGAAGAAAGAAAATTTAAGTTGCTTTATTCATTAGGTCAAATTGATGAATTTAGAGTTTCTTATGTTGATGAAATTCCATCAAATAGAACAATTGTTGATAAAGCGATAGACAAAGCCGTAGAGGTATTTAATAATGCTAAAGCTTTCGTATCAAAATTCGATGGAGTAAGTTTAGATGGAACAGCAGAAGGGGTAAAAAATGGAGCAAGCGGAATAGCAACTAAACTAAAAGAAGGATTTAAACCAGTACATGTTGAAGGAGAAGATTGGGAACTATTTGTAGCAGTAATGTTAGTATGGGCAGCAATACCTTCAGGAGCAATATGGTTTATAATATAAGATTAAAAATTAAGTCAAAGGCATTCGTAAAAGCGGATGCCTTTTTATATGCTAATATATTGAAATAAAAGGATTAATTTGATAAAATAATATAAATTTATTTAAGGAGATTTAAGAGTGAACGACAATCAAAAAAGAATAAGAAATTTTAGCATAATAGCTCACATAGATCATGGAAAATCTACACTTGCAGATAGACTTATAGAAATGACAGGTGTTCTTACAAAAAGAGAGATGGAAAGTCAAGTATTAGACAACATGGATATTGAAAAAGAAAGAGGAATAACAATAAAATCTCAAGCAGTAAGAATGAATTACAAAGCTAAAGATGGACAAACATATGAACTAAACTTAATCGATACCCCAGGACACGTAGATTTTAACTATGAAGTTTCAAGAAGTTTAGCTGCATGCGAAGGTGCAATTTTAGTTGTAGATAGTAGTCAAGGTGTAGAAGCTCAAACTTTAGCAAATGTGTATTTAGCATTAGATAACAATTTGGAAATTTTACCTGTAATAAATAAAGTTGATTTACCAAATGCAAGACCTGATGAAGTTAAAGCTGAAATTGAAGATATCATAGGAATTCCTGCAATGGATGCACCATGTATTTCAGCTAAATCTGGATTAAATGTTGATCAAGTTTTAGAAAGAATTGTTTCAGATATTCCAGCGCCACAAGGGGATAGAGAGGGAAAATTAAAATGTTTAATATTTGACTCATTCTATGATAATTATAAAGGCGCAATTAGTTATGTAAGAGTAAAAGAAGGAACTGTAAAAATTGGAGATGAAATATTATTCATGGCAACAGGAAAACATTTTACAGTTACTGAAGTGGGATATTTTGGAGCAGGACAATATATTCCAGCAGATGAGTTAAAAGCAGGAGAAGTTGGATATATATCAGCAAGTATAAAAAATGTTTCTGATTTACATGTTGGTGATACAATAACTCATTTTGAAAATCCAGCAGACGAGCCACTACCAGGATATAAAAAGGCTAATTCAATGGTATATTGCGGAATGTATCCACTAGATGGAAGCGAATATGAAAATTTAAAAGACGCATTAGAAAAACTTAAATTAAATGATGCTGCATTAGAATATGAACCAGAAACATCAATAGCATTAGGATTTGGATTTAGATGTGGTTTCCTTGGATTATTACATTTGGAAATTGTAATAGAAAGATTAGAAAGAGAATTTGATTTAGGTTTAATTACAACAGCTCCATCAGTTATATACAAGGTTCATAAAACAAACGGAGAAACAATAGAACTATACAATCCAACAGATTTACCCAAAACACAAGAAATAAAATATATAGAAGAACCAATCATGAAAGCCGAAATAATGACTCCAAAAGAGTTTGTTGGAAACGTAATGGATATATGTCAAAAAAGAAGAGGAACATATATAGACATGAGATATCTAGATAGTAACAGAGTTACATTAGAATATGATTTGCCTCTAAACGAAATTATATATGATTTCTTCGACACACTAAAATCAAAAACAAAAGGTTATGCTTCTGTAGACTACGAATTTAAGGAATACAGACAATCAGAACTGGTGAAATTGGATATTTATATAAATAATGAAGCGGTTGATGCATTATCATTTATTGTACATAAAGATAGTGCTTATACTAGAGGAAGAAAGATGGCAGAAAAATTAAAAACAGTTATTCCAAGACAATTATTCGAAATTCCAATTCAAGCTGTAGTAAGCGGAAAAATAATTGCAAGAGAAACATTATCAGCAATGAGAAAAGATGTATTGGCTAAATGCTATGGAGGAGATATTACAAGAAAGAAAAAGCTTTTAGAGAAACAGAAAAAAGGTAAAAAGAAAATGAGACAAATAGGAAATGTTGAAGTACCTCAAGAAGCATTTTTAGCAGTACTAAAATTAGATGATGAAGAATAGGAGCCAAAGATGAAAATATTAAAGAAAATAGTATTAATATTAAGTTTAATAACATTAATAACTTTGCCAAATGTAATGGCAACAGAAAACGCTGTAGAAGAAGATGAAACAAATTATAATATGATTTCAGTAGAAGGAAAAATGAGATTTAAACAGTTTGTAGAAATCAAAGAAGGATATGAAAAATTCTGTATATTAGAAGGAATATTATTCTTTATTGCAATCTTTATGACAGTAAAAACAACAGCAATAGACACTTCAACAAAATCAGGATTATTAATAGCGATATTAGGAATCCTGGCATATGTACTAAGATATAGTGTTATAGGAAATATAATATTTGTGTTAGATATTTTACTTCAAATACTAGGAACGGTGCTAGTAATATTATCTTGCATTTATATCTACAAAAATCAAAATATACTAATATATGCACCAATATGTTTATGTGGAATGTGGTATATAATAAAAAATATACCAATGCTATCAGGAAATATTATTTTAAAAATAGTATTGATTGCCTTGCCAATAATATTGTATGTTTTAGGAAGAGTAACTAGTAAAGCAGAAGAAATAGAAATGCTAAGACCAGTTAAAGAAAAGCATGAAAGGAAATAAAAATGAAACAAGAATTTAGAAAAAATGATAACAGGAAAAATTTTAAAAAGAACCCAAATAAAAATTTTAAAAATGAAAAACAATTAGAAGAGAACGAATATGACGATATAGTCGAAGGAAGAAATGCAGTACTTGAGTTACTAGATTCTGACAGAGATATAAATAAAATATTTGTTCAAAGTGGGGAAAGACACGGATCAATAAACAAGATAATTGCAATTGCAAAGGAAAATAAAGTAGTTGTTACAGAAGTTGAAAAGTCAAAACTTGATTTTATGTCAAAAACTAAAAATCACCAAGGAGTAATCGCAGTAGTTCCACCATTTAATTATTGTGAAGTTGAAGATATATTAGAATATGCTAAAAGCAAAAATGAAGATGTATTTATTTTAATTTTGGATGGAATAGAAGATCCACACAATTTAGGTTCAATAATAAGAACAGCTGAAACAGCTGGAGTTCATGGAATAATAATTCCTAAAAGAAGAACTGTAACTGTAAATAGCACAGTTGCAAAGGTTTCAGCAGGAGCAGTAGAACATATGAAAATTGCTAGAGTAAATAACATAACAGATACAATAAGAAAATTAAAAGAAAACGGATTATGGATAATAGGAACAGATGGTTCTGCAACAACATTATACTATAATCAAGATTTAAAAGGAGACATTGCAATTGTAATTGGAAGTGAAGGATTTGGAATGAGCAGACTTGTAAAAGAAAATACGGATATGCTTGTAAAAATCCCTATGAAAGGTAAAGTTACTTCTTTAAACGCTTCTGTATCAGCTGGTATAGTAATGTATGAAGCTGTTAAACAAAGAAACAAATAATACTTGCATAAAATAAAAGATAATGATAAAATAATTTCATAAATTTGAAGAGACGAAAAACAGATTAAAAAAAAACCCTTTTTTTAATCTGTTTTTTTCGTTTTAAGGAGGGAAAAATGAAAACTAAATATGTATTTATAACAGGCGGAGTAGTTTCTGGACTAGGAAAAGGAATAACAGCAGCATCATTGGGAAGATTACTAAAAAACAGAGGATACAAAGTAACAATTCAAAAGTTTGATCCTTATATAAATGTAGATCCTGGAACAATGAGCCCGTATGAACATGGAGAAGTATTTGTAACAGATGATGGAGCAGAAACAGATCTTGATTTAGGACATTATGAAAGATTTATAGATGAAGCACTAACAAAAGATTCTAGTGTTTCAATGGGGCAAATTTATTCAAATGTAATTGAAAAAGAAAGAAAAGGTGCATATTTAGGAAAAACAATTCAAGTAATCCCGCATATTACAAATGAGATAAAAGATAAAATATATTCATTTGAGAATAAAGGAATAGACGTTGTAATTACTGAGCTAGGAGGCACAGTAGGAGATATGGAAGGGCTTGCCTTAATAGAAGCAATAAGACAAGTTGGATTAGAAAAAGATATTAATGATGTGTGCTACATACATGTAACGTTGCTACCATATATTTCAGGTTCAAAAGAAATTAAATCTAAACCAACACAGCATTCTGTAAAAGAACTACAATCATTTGGAATAAAACCTGATATTTTAGTAGCTAGAGCAGATGGACATATTGAGGAAAAAATGAGAGATAAAATAGCACTATTTTGTAATGTGCGCAAAGAAAATGTTATAGAAAATATAACTGCAAATAGTTTATATGAAGTTCCTTTATTACTAGAAAAACAAGGATTAGCAGAAGCGGTTTGCAAAAAGCTTGGACTAGAAAAAGAATGTAATAATGAAAATTGGATAGAGCTTAATAAAAAAATATCAGAATGTACAGAAACTGTGAAAATTGCATTAGTAGGTAAATATATGAAATTAGAGGATTCATATATTTCAGTTGTAGAAAGTTTAAGACATGGTGGATATGCAAACAAAGTTAATGTGGAGATAGGATTTATAGATTCCGAAAATGTAACAGAAGAAAATGCTGAAGAAATTTTAAAAGACTATGACGGAATATCAGTTCCAGGAGGATTTGGAAATAGAGGAATAGAAGGAAAAATTGCTGCAATAAAATATGCAAGAGAAAATAAAGTTCCATTCTTAGGAATCTGTTTAGGAATGCAAATGGCAGTAGTTGAATTTGCAAGAAATGTACTAGGATTAAAAGATGCAGATTCAGCAGAATTTAACAATGAAACCAAAAATCCAATAATACATATAATGGAAGAACAAAAAAGTGTAACTAAAAAAGGTGGAACAATGAGACTTGGAGCATATCCATGTGTTATAAAAGAAAATACACTAGCTGAAAAGGTATATAGTACTAAAGAAATTTCTGAGAGGCATAGACATAGATATGAGTATAACAATGAGTACAAAAAGATGTTAGAGGAAAAAGGATTAATTTGTTCAGGAACATCACCAGATGGTAAACTAGTTGAAATTGTTGAATTAAAAGATCATCCATATTTCATAGCAGGTCAATTTCATCCAGAATTTCAATCAAGACCAGATAGACCAGGACCTTTGTTTGTTGGTTTAATAAAAAATGCTAAAGAATTAAAAAATAAAAAATAAAATATTTGAAGGTTTTTAAAAATTTATGTATAATAAACATATTGTACGAAAAGGTATAAATATTTCATAATAGTAAACGGAGGAGAATACATGAAAAAGAAATATGGAGATTTATCAAAGGTAAAAGACATAATAGATAGTGATTTCGTAAAACTGGAAACACCTAATGACCAATTCTTTGGAGCAGTATGCATGTCATATATAAAAAAAGTTTTAAATAAATGGAGAGTTCCAAGAGATAATGGAAATGACGAAGTAATATTAGATATGGGATATAGATGGGTAACACTTTATCCACGTAATGAAAATTATTCAATAATAGCAATGTATAATATAAAAGGTGAATTAATAGAATTTTATTTTGATATTGCTAAAAAAATGAATTTCAAAGCAAGAATACCATATACAGAAGATTGGTATTTAGACATTGTTTTAACTAAAGAAAATGATGTTATATTCTTAGATGAAGATGAATTAGAAGAAGCATTAAAATTAGCAGATATAAGTCAAAAAGACTATGAAACAGTTAGAAAAACAGCAGATAAAATAGTTAACAAATATCATAAACCAGAAGAATTTGAAAAACTAAAAAAGATTGCAGACGGATATTTAGATAAATTAATAAATATGCCAATAAAATAGCAAGTTGACATAATTGACTAAAAGCAGTATACTTATGGAGTAACAAGTTGTTGTTATTTTCATGGAGGTGCTTTATGGCAAGAAAGAGCGATGTGGACTTTGAAACCTGTTTTGAGAGTTTGGTTGGTAAAAGACATCAAACAGTTGTTGTTGAAGATCAGGTGGTTGACGATGACGGCAAAACAGTTACTGTTGAAAGTCCCAAAATGACTTACGAAGAAGGGGTAGAGCGGCTGAAACAATTAAGTCACCAGATAAAAGAAATAGGGATTTATGATGAAATCATGGAAGCGTGCAATAAGCATGATTTAGCTGGACTTAATAAGATTACTGAAAAGTATGATAAGGAAGTCAAGCAGATTTGTGATCAGATGGATCAGATAATGAAACAAATGCCTTATCCATATTCGTACTAATCTATTTTCGAATGTAATTCAGAATATTGTCAAAGCAAAAAAAGGGTGCGAGAAATCTCGCACCTCTTTTTATGTAATAGGAAAAAATCGAAGAACTACCTATTATATAAAAAGAACAATGTAACATTTGTTATACCAAGATATCGAAAAGTATTGAAATATTAAGAAAAAAGTTATATAATTTTTACACAAATTTATTTAACGGAAAAGAGGAATAGTATGAGAGCAAACGAATATAGAACACATTATTGTAATGAATTACGATTAGAAGATGTTGGAAAAGAAGTACGACTTGCTGGATGGGTACAAAAAATAAGAAATTTAGGAAAAATGACATTTGTTGATTTAAGAGACGAATTTGGAATTACTCAAATAATAATTTCTGATGATGAAAATTTAAAATCACAAATGGCTGATTTAAAAACAGAATGTGCAATAACTGTAACAGGTAAAGTTGCTGAAAGGTCTAATAAAAATAAAGAGATAGAAACTGGCGATATAGAAATTGTTGCAGAAAAAATCACTATTCTTGGAAAATGTAGAGCAGTTCTTCCTTTTGAAATAAATCAAAAAGAAGCACAAGAAGTAAGAGAAGATTTAAGATTAGAGTATAGATTTTTAGATTTAAGAAACGATAAAATTCATAAAAATATTTTACTTAGATCTAAAATATTAAAAACAATGAGAGATGAAATGGATAGATTAGGATTTACAGAAATCCAAACTCCAATTTTAGCAAACTCATCACCAGAGGGAGCTAGAGACTTCTTAGTACCAAGTAGATTACATCCAGGTGAATTTTACGCATTACCACAAGCCCCACAACAATTTAAACAATTGCTTATGATATCTGGATTTAATAAATATTATCAAATAGCTCCATGCTTTAGAGATGAAGATCCAAGAGCTGATAGATCACCAGGAGAATTTTATCAATTAGACTTTGAAATGAGCTTTGCAACACAAGATGATGTATTAGCAGTTGGAGAAGAAGTTATTTCAAATGTGTTCAAAAAAAATAGCGATTGGAAAATATCAGAAGCACCATTTGTAAGAATTCCATACAAAGAAGCTATGGAGAAATATGGTACTGATAAACCAGATTTAAGAAATCCATTGATAATAATAGATGTTACAAAAGTATTTGAAAACACTGAATTTAATGCGTTTAAAGGAAAAACAATAAAAGCAATTGTAACTCATAATATGACAGACAAGCCAAGAAAATTCTTTGATCAAATGTCTGAATTTGCAGTATCAGAATTAGATGCTAAAGGATTAGCTTGGACAAAAGTTGATGAAAATGGAGAACTAACAGGTGGAATCTCTAAATTCATAACACCAGAAAATAAAAATGCATTAGAAGAAATTGCTGAAATTACAAAGGGTGATGCAATATTCTTCATAGCTGATGAATTTGAAAAAGCTCAAAAAATAGCTGGTGGAGTAAGAATTGAATTAGGAAAAAGATTAGATTTAATTGAGAAAAATATATATAAATTCTGCTGGATAGTAGATTTCCCAATGTATGAATTATCAGACGAAGGAACAATAGACTTTAACCACAACCCATTCTCAATGCCACAAGGCGGAATGGAAAGCTTAGAAAATAAAGATCCACTTGATATTTATGCATATCAATATGACTTAGTTGGTAATGGATATGAGCTTGCATCTGGAGCTGTAAGAAATCATGACCAAGAAATCATGATAAAAGCATTTGAAATTGCTGGATATACTGAAGAAGATGTAAAAGGAAAATTCGGAGCTTTATATAATGCTTTTAGTTATGGTACACCACCACATGCAGGTGCCGCACCAGGTGTTGATAGAATAGTAATGCTTCTAGCAAAAGAAGACAATATCAGAGAAGTTGTTGCATTCCCTAAAAACAAAAAAGCAAGAGATGTATTAATGAGAGCACCATCTAAAGTTTCAGAGCAACAATTAAAAGACGTTCATATAAAATTAGACTTAGAAGAAAAAGAAAACTAATTTATTGACAACACTTAGCAAACCATATATACTATAAGCGAAAATATAAAAAGAGAGGTCTTTTTAATGAATAAACTAAAAAAAGTAGCAATAACACTAGCTGTAATATTGTTTATTTTAACTAATATAAAATATTCTTTAGGAGTTACAGGAAAGATAACTGCAGAAACAATAAGAATAAGAGCTGAAGCAACAACTGATTCAAAAATAATCGAAATTGGAAATGCTGGAGAAAAGGTTGATATAGTTGGATTAGAAGGCGACTGGTATAAAGTTAGTTTTAAAGGAAAAACAGGATACATTTACAAAGATTATCTAACACCAGACGGTGAGGTTACACCATCAAATCAAACTAATGAAAATACTTCTGATGCAACCCAATCACCAGAAACATCAACAACACCAGAAACAACACCATCAGAAACTCCTACACAAACAACTAATGATAAAGCAATGGAATTAGGAAATGTAGTTAATAAGGAAACATCAGCATATTTACTTCCTAATTTTACATCTACTAAAATAGAAAAAGTAAATAAAGACCAAGAAATAAAATTAATAACAACAATGGCTAATTGGGCTAAAATAGAAATAAATCAGAAAGAAGCATGGATACCAAAAACATTCTTAATGAAAGAAGTTAGTGTAGAAACAACTAAACCTACTGAACAACAACCTGAAGAAACGACAGAAACTCAACCAGAAACACAACAACCAGAACAAACTACACAACCTGCTGTTAGTAAAGCAGCATATATTTCTTCAAATGCATCAGCGCATTTTAGATCAGGTCCATCAACTTCCTCACAATCATTAGGAAAATTACCTAAGAACACAAAAATAACAATAACAGGTGAAGAAAATGGTTGGTATAAAGTATCTTATAACGGTAAAGAAGGATACATATCAAAATCATTAGTAACAGAAGGTGAACCACCTGCAACTACTTCATCAAGAAGCCAAGAAGAACCAAGAAGTGCAACAACAACTACTGCACAAGCATCAAGCAACAATGTAGTTCAAGTTGCAGAAAGCTATGAAGGAAGTAGATACGTTTCTGGAGGAAGTTCTCCATCAGGATTTGATTGTTCAGGATTTACACAATATGTATATGGAAAATGTGGAATTACACTTTCAAGAACTTCATATACACAAGCTACTCAAGGTACAGCAGTAGGTAAATCAGAATTACAACCAGGAGACTTACTATTATTCCATTATTATGGAAGCTCTTCAATAGGACACGTTGGAATATATGTAGGTAATGGAAAGTTTATACATGCAGCAAACTCAAATAGAGGAGTTGTATATGATTCAATAGAATCAGGATATTATGCAGATAATTATGCAGGAGCAAGAAGATTATAAAATTCAGAATGAGGTGAATTAAATAAATATATTACTAGTAGTAAATTTTGGGTATATACTAGGAATATTAATGGGGCTATACATAAACAATGGTATAGCTCTATTTTTATGTGTAGAAATATTAATATACATAGTAATCTCAAATATAAGAAAAACAAAACGATATGTAAAATTATTAATAAATAAAAAGATTTTTATTATATTTTTAATTGCACAAATTACATCAGGAATAATTGTTATCCAAAAAGAAAATAAATTTAAAAAAGCATATGAAAATATTGAGAACATACAAGCGATTGTGAAACTGGAAACAGATACTATACAAAAAGGAAATTATACAGAGTACGTAATTAAAATAGTAAAATGTGAGAATCATCCAAGTATAGAAAAAACAAAGTTAAAAATGACAGACACAAAAAATACTCAATATCAAAAAGGAGATATGCTACAAATTCAAGGTGAGTATGAAAAAATAAGTTCATACAAAAATAAAGGAGTATTTAATTATGAAACTTATCTTAAAAAAGATAATATATATGGAAAAATCAAAGCAAATAAAATTACTCTAAAGCAGAAAACTAAAAACAAAATTAGAATTTCTCCCAAAATAAAGGAAAAATTTAAACAAAATTTTGAAGAGAAAACAGCAAATTATTTTATAACAATTATTTTAGGAGATAAATCAGAACTAGATAAGCAAATAAAAGAGAATTTTCAAAGTGGCGGAATATCACATTTACTAGCAATTTCAGGCATGCACATCAACTGCATAATTTTAATAATTACATACATCGTAAATAAAACAATAAACTCATACAAAATTCGAAAGATAACCACAATTATTGCATTAGTAATTTATGGACTAATAATAGAATTTACGCCATCAGCTACAAGAGCAATAATAATGGCGATTATGCATCAGACAGCATTAATTTTATTAGAAAAGGATAACTTTTTAGTAAACATTTCAATAGCTAGTTTTATAATATTAATAATAAGTCCTTATTACTTAGTTGATACAGGATTTTTGCTCTCATTTACAGCAACAATAAGTATTGTATATGTGTACAAAAAATTAAGAAAAGAAGTAAGTAAAAACAAGATAATTCAATCAATTTCAGACAGTTTGATATTAACAATATCCGCAAATATTTTAATAGCACCAATAGTAATATGTCTTTTCAAAAAGATTTCATTATCAATGTTTATAATTGGAATAATAATTTCGCCTTTTATATTTATAATAGAAATAATAGGAATCTTGATTATAATTATTCCGAGTTTTATTCTAAAATTTTTAAAAGTACCGATTGAACTTTTTATATCAATATTCGATTTTTTATCATCAATTAATTTTTTAACTATCTATTTTAAAGTCCCAAACATAATTCAAATTATTTTATATTATACAATTATAATTAAATTTCTATTTAAACCCAAAAGAAAAATCATAAGCAAAATATTAATATGTATTATAGTAATCTCAATTGTTAGCCAATTAATATATTCTTCGTATTCTATATTATTTAGGAAGTTTGAAATAAACTTGATAGATGTAGGACAAGGAGATAGCACATTAATTGTTACTCCTAAAAATAAAAAGATATTAATAGATGGTGGTGGAAATGAAAATTACGACATAGGTGCAAATGTGCTAATACCATATCTGTTAAACAAGAAAATTAAACAAATAGATTATTTGATGATTTCGCATTTTGATACTGATCATGTAGGTGGAACATTTAAAGTTTTAGAAAAATTAAAAGTTAAACAAGTTATAATATCACAGCAAAAAGAAGATAGCTCTAACTTTCAAAAGTTCCTTGAAATTGCAAAAAAGAGAAATATTAAAATAATAGTAGTAAAAGCCGGAGACATTATTCAAATAGAAAAAAATATTTATATAGAGGTGCTATGGCCAACCGAAAAATTAGAAATATCAACTAATCCTTTAAATAATAATTCAATTGTAGCAAAATTAATTTATGAAAACACAAGCATATTATTTACAGGAGACATTGAAGCCAAGGCAGAGAAAGAACTAGTAAAAAAATATGATAAAAATTTAAAATCAGATATCTTAAAAGTAGCTCATCATGGCTCCCAAACTTCATCAACACAAGATTTTATTGATAAAGTTAATCCTAAAATTGCATTAATAGGAGTAGGCTACAAAAATAAATTTGACCATCCATCATATACAACCATAAAAACATTAGAAAAAAGAAAAATAAAAATTTATCGAACAGATTTAATGGGAGAGATAAATATTAAGATAAAAAATAGCAAAATAATGTGCAAATAACGATACTTGAAAAAATAAAGAAAAAATGCTAAAATACGAAATATATAATTTAGAAGTCTGTAAACGTATATATGTTCATAGAGGGAGGAATGCCAAAATGAGAATGTTAATCGTTGAGGACGATAAGCGGAAGCTACATAAAATTCTGGAGATTTTAAAACCTGAATTTGAATACGATGTAGCTACATGCGAAAAAGATGCAATGCAGTTAGCAAAGCACAAAGAGTATGAAGTTTTAATAACAGACATGCAATTTCCAAAAGAAAAAGGAGAAACGGTTCAGAGAAATGCAGGAGTAGAACTCATAAAAAAAATGAAAGAAACTCACAAAGAAAAAATGCCCAAAATAATTGTATATTCTTTAATTTCCATTGAAAAAGTATGGGAAAGATTAGGCGAAATACCACCAAAAGAATATATAGGTCAGGTAGTTTTTCATCAGAATCTAGAAGTCCTTTTAAAGAAGGTAAAAGAAGAGATTTAGCTCTCTTCTTTTATTCTTGTATAATTTCTTCAAAAAAGGTACATACTACCAACAAAAGAAAAAGGTGGTATATTTGTGAAGAAATTAATTATTTTTATTATAATGTTATTAATTTTTTTAGCTAGCTGTGGTATTGGATATTTTTATTTAAATACAAGGGAAGATCAAAGAAACGATAGTAAACCAGATGAAGGAGTGACTGTAATAAAAAATAATATAGAAAACGAAACAATTTCAACAGAAACAGCAGAAGAAAAAATTTCACCAAATGCAGAATTGACAGAAGTTGTATTGTATAAAAAATGTGGACATGAAATTGCAAAAAGTAGAAAGGTTCCAACAGAACTTGTTAATTTAGATGAAAAAGAATTTGAAGAAAAATATAAAGAATATCAAATTGAAGAATTTTCAGATAAGCAAGTATCAATATATAATGAAGTAGATAAGGTGTGTCCAGAGCATTATAAGATAGGAGTAGCAGAGGGAGTAGTAAATATATATAGAAAAAATGAGGATGGGGAAGAAGAATTATATGAGATGACCAATATATCATTAGAATATTTACCTGAAGAAGAGCAAGCAAAATTAGGTAGTGGAATTGAGATTATCGGAGAAGAAGAATTAAATTCCGTATTAGAAAATTTAGAAAGTTAAAAAATAATAAAATTATGAATATTATTATTAATGAGCATATATAACAATTTGTATAAAGTTAAAACGAATTTTACAATATTATCGTCAATTAAATTAAAAATTTAGATAATTATCTTTCAGTATAACTTGAGGATGATAATTAGAATCAAAAAAAGAGCGATTATTCGCTCTTTTTTGATTTAGCAGTTTTAGAAACTACTGTAAATTTTAATTCATCTTTTTTGCAATCAACTTTAACAGTTTGACCTGGCATAAGATCTGATCTTAAAAGCATTTCGGCAATTTCATCTTCAATATATTTTTGAATTGCTCTTCTTAAAGGTCTAGCACCATATTTTAAATCAGTACCTTTTGCTAAAACATATTTTTTAGCAGAAGCAGAAACTGAAAGTTTAATATCTTTATTTGCCAATGCATAATCAGTATGTTTTAGTAATAAATCTATAATTTGAAGTAGTTCATCTGATGTTAAACTATCAAATGTAACGATTTCATCAACACGATTTAAAAATTCTGGTCTAAATAATTCTTTTAATGCTGAATTTATTTTTCCGTTATCAACAGATTGTTTACCAAATCCTATTGAATTTGTATTTAAATTTGAACCAGCATTAGATGTCATAATAATAATTGTATTTTCGAAATTAACTGTATTTCCTTGAGAATCAGTTAATTTACCATCATCTAAAACTTGAAGTAAAATGTTAAATACATCTGGATGAGCTTTTTCTATTTCATCTAAAAGAATAATAGAATATGGTTTTCTCTTAACTTTTTCAGTTAATTGACCAGCATCATCATAGCCAACATATCCAGGAGGAGAACCTATTAATTTAGATGTTGAATGACTCTCCATATATTCAGACATATCTATTCGTATAATTGAATCTTCACTTCCAAACATTTCAGAAGCAAGAGCCTTTGCAAGTTCGGTTTTACCAACACCTGTAGGACCTACAAATATAAATGAAGGTGGTCTTTTTGTAGTTTGAAGTCCAGCACGATTTCTTCTAATTGCTTTTGCAACAGCAGAAACAGCAGCATTTTGACCAATAATTCTCTTATGAAGATTTGCTTCTAAGTTTAATAATTTTTGAGTTTCAGCTTCAGTAATTTTTGTAACAGGAATTTTAGTCCAGTTTTCAATAACTTCAGCAATATCTTGAACAGTTAAAGCTTTTAACTGTAAGTTTTTATTTAATTCTTCTAAACGATCATTTAAGATACATTCTTTAGTTTTTAAATCAGCAGCTTTTTGATAATCCTCAGTTGAATCTGAAGAAACAGCTTCTTCTTTTTCCTCAGCAATTTTAGCTAATTTATTTTTTATAACTTCAATTTCATAAAGTTCTTTATTATTAAGATTTATTCTAGAGCAAGCCTCATCAATTAAATCGATTGCTTTATCTGGTAAAAATCTATCATGAATATATTTTTCAGACATTTTAACAGTTTTTTCAATAACATCATTTGATATTAAAACTTTATGATAATCTTCATAATATTTTTTTATTCCTTGAATAATTTCAATAGTGTCATCAATTGAAGGCTCATCAACAATAACAGGTTGGAATCTTCTTTCTAAAGCAGAATCTTTTTCAATATATTTTCTATACTCAGTAAGAGTAGTAGTACCAATTAATTGAATTTCACCATTAGAAAGAGAAGGTTTCAAAATATTTGCAGCATTCATCGAATGTTCCGCATCACCAGCTCCAATAATATTATGAATTTCATCAATAACTAAGATAATATTTCCATAAGATTTACACTCATCAACTAAAGCTTTCATTCTTGATTCGAATTGACCTCTAAATTGAGTTCCAGCAATAACTGAAGTCATATCAAGTAAATAAACTTCTTTATTAAGCAATTTAGCAGGAACATTTCCCTCAGCAATTCTTATAGCTAAACCTTGAGCAATAGCAGTTTTACCAACACCAGGTTCACCAATCAAACAAGGATTGTTTTTAGAACGTCTATTTAATATTTGAGTAATTCTTTGAATTTCTTTATTTCTGCCAATAACTCTATCAAGTTTTCCTTGTTTAGCTTTATCTGTTAAATTTGTTCCAAAAGAATCAAGAAACCTTTTCTTTTTATTATCTTTTGGACGCTTTTCAGTTTTAACTTTTTTTCTGCCAGATTGTTCTGAAGAGTTTGCAGATGTAGAATTTTCAGAAGTATTATCTTTTTTATTTAGTCCGAAAATACTACCAAGCATTGGCCCTAAAGCTTGCATATCGTCACTATCCATATCTGAAATGTTTTCAGTAATATCACTAAAAATATTTTCTAATTGTGATGACATATCATTAAGCTCTTCTTCTGAAAGGTTAGACTGTTTAGCAAGAACTTCAAGTGGATTAATTCCTTTTTCTTTAGCACAGCTGTAGCATAAACCTTCTACTGAATTTTTATCATCTTCAAATTTATTTATAAAAATAACTGCTGTATTTTTTTTACATATTGAACATAACATATATAAGTAATCTCTCCTTAAAAATAATTCTAAATATTCCCATAAAAATGAGAATAAATATACTAAAATATAATACAACAAAAAAACGGAATAGTCAAGGTTAGAAGCTTCCAATAAATAAATTTTATAATTGAAATTAAAGCTTTTTAATGTTATACTATAATAAGTTATTTTTAATTTAAAAAAATATGAATCATATGAGGAGTAAATATGGAAAAAAATAAAGAAAAAGATACAGATAAAATATTAGGAATGAATAGAGTAATGTTTTTCATAATAGTAATTTTATTATGCATATTATCTTTAAGTATAGGGATTTATGCTCAAGTATTTTATAGATACTCAGATACAGATCCATTTATGCTGGGCATTGGAGTTGGAAGAACTCAAGACGCAGCAGAAATTACAGAATTAAAAAATAATTTTAATAAAATATTTACAAATGATTTATCAGGTTCAACAACTAAAAACATCAAGAAAAAAGAAGATAATAAAGATGTAGTTTACACGCTACAAACAGCAAATCAAAAAGAAACAAATAAGTATAACATAAGTGCAACAATCCCAAAGATAAATATTGATGCAGATTATGCTGATAAAATAAATGCGCAAATAAAAGCAAATTACACAGATAAAATAGAAAGCATAATAGAAGGAAAAAATGAGAACGAAACAGATTACAGTGTCACATATAAAGCTTATCTAAATGGAGATTTATTATCATTAATAATAAAAGAAACAATTAGAGAAGGAAAAAATACACAAGCTGTAAAAATAAAAACATATAATTATAATTTAAATAATAATACAGAAGTTTCAATATTAGATTTAGTAGATGCTAAAGGCTATACACAGAAAAATTTACAAAAAGAAATTGATGCAGAGCTAAAAGATCTTGAGGAAAAAGATGAAGAATTAAAAAATCAGTTTTCAGATGTACGTTTAAGAGATTTATCTAGTAGTATATATAAACTTGAAAATACAGAGAATTTTATAGTTAATGAAAATGGATTTTTATATATAATTTATGCGTATGGAAATACTGAAAACACGAATAAAATGGATATAATAATATTTGAATAGGGGGCAAAATATTGAAAAAAGCAATAAGTAAAATTCTGCTTGGGATACTAGTAATGATTATGGTATTTAGTTTCAGTATAGTTAAAGCTGATGAAGAAGAAAAAACAGAAACAGCTGAAACAGAAAAAACAGCAGAAGTGACAGGTACAGAAGAGAAAAAAGAAGAACAAACAACTACAGCTGAAGAAAGTGTTAAAGCTAAAGTAATTGAAGCTGGAGATACATACGAAAGAGAAAATGGAAGTGGTGGAACAGAAACTGTCCAAGACGTAAAAGTAAAAATATTAGAAGGAAAAAATAAAGACGAAAAATTCAGCGCAACATACGTATTAACATATGATTTAGATAATAAAATCGTAGGATATAAATTAAGAGAAGGAAACACAGTATTTGTAGGTGTTTCAGAAGAAAACGGAAACGTTAAAGTAACAATACAAGATATAGTTAGAGAAAAATATTTAATAGGACTAGTTGTTTTCTTTTTTGCTAGTATACTTCTTATAGGAAGAAAGAAAGGACTAAAATCAATAATAGGACTAGTAATAACAATTTTAGCGATATTCTTTATATTAGTTGCAACAATATTTAAAGGATATAATGCAATTTTAGTATCAATAGGTACAAGCTTTTTAATAATAGTATTAACATTTGCAATAATTGGAGGATGGAACAAAAAAACACTTTCAGCAGCGCTAGGAACACTAGGCGGAGTAGTACTAGCCGGAGTAATTGCAAGCATTACAGGGTACTTAGCACAATTATCAGGAGCAGGAAAAGAAGAAGCAATAATGCTAAGTGTAGTTTCAAAAGACGTTGTATTTAACTTTAGAGAATTATTATTTGCAGAAATTATAGTTTCAGCATTAGGAGCATGCATGGACGTAGGAATGTCAATATCATCAAGCTTAAGTGAATTAAAAATGAAAAATCCAAGCATGACAGGAAAAGAATTATTCAAAAGCGGAATGAACATAGGCGGAGATATGATAGGAACAATGACAAACACATTAATACTTTCATTTATAGGATCATCATTAGTATTAGTTTTATTATATATGTCATCAAGCATCAAATTCACAGACGTAATAAACATTGAAGCAATCGCAACAGAAGCCGTATGTGCAATAGCAGGAAGTATAGGAATCGTATACACAGTCCCAATAACAGCAATCATATATGCATTCATGAACAGAGACAAAGAAATATACAAAGTAAAATCTGAAAATATAGTAGAAGGCAAACGAAGCTTAAAAATATAAAAATAAAAAACTCTTCTTATGAAGAGTTTTTTTGAGAGAGTTGACAATGTGAATGCTTTAGGATATTTTGATAGAGATAGATAGGAGGAATATGTGATGAAAAATAATAATGAAATTACACTAAGAATAAATTGTAATATGGACATATTTAAACAAAGTCTAAAAGATAAAGGATATAGAGAAATAGAGCACTTTATTTTATATGATACTTTTATGATTCCTGAATTTTTAGAAATTGATAAGCTATCTTCAAGAGAAATTATTTCTAAGGCTATAATTATTAGAAAAGTGGAAGATATAGCTAATAATGAAATTAGAAGAGACGTTTCTTATAAAATGAAGAAATTTAATGATAAAGGTGAGATATTGGAACAAAAGAGTACTAGGCTAAAAGTATTAGATTGTAAGGAAGCTGAAAAATTTATGAAGGCAATAGGATATAAAAAGCTAATGAATATAATAGAAGAGGATTATGGATATAAGAAGAATGAAATGATTATAACAACTAAGGACGTGAAAAATGGTGATAAAATGATTGAAATGGAAACACAATTGGATAATGAGAAGTTGAATACTATTGAAAAATTGGTAGAAAAACTTAAGATAGAAGAGTTGCCTTTGAATTTTGAAGATTGTTTTGTAAAAAAGGCAGAGGTGGAATTAAATAAAATATTAAAGAGATAGTAAGGGGAATTGGGATGATAGATTTACATATGCATTCAATATATTCTGACGGCACAGATAGTGTTATTGAATTACTGGAAAAAGCACAGAGTAAGAAATTAACATATATTTCTATTACAGATCATAATACGTGTGGTGCATATGAGGAAATAAAAGAAATTGATTTGAAAAAATATTATTCTGGCAAAATAATACCTGGAATAGAACTAAATACAATTGTTTTAGGAATTCCAATAGAAGTTTTAGGGTACAATATAGATACTGAACTTATGCAAGAAAGTTTAAAGGGAATATATCTTGCCCCAGAAGAGAGAAATTATTTAGAAGTGAAGAGACTATTTAAAAAGTGTGTGCAAGTTGGAATTGATTTAAACGAAGATTTTTTAATTAAGTATTCACCAGAAAAATATGTTTCTGAGTATTTACATGAGTTTTTAACAAAGAGTGAAAAAAATCGAAAACTAATAGACGACGAGGCATGGAAGGATAGTTTGGTATTATACAGAAGATATATGTCGGATCCGGATAGTATTTTTTTTGTAGACATGAATGATGTGTTGCCAACTTTTGAAAAGGTAATGGATTTGGTGAAGATGTCTGGCGGAAAGTTGTTTTTACCTCATATATTTGAATATAAGCATAATGCTAAGAAAATATTAGAGTATATATTAGAAGAGTACCAAATAGATGGAATAGAATGCTATTATTCGTCTTTTACAAAGTATCAAACTCAGGAATTAATGAATTTATGTAAGAAAAGAAATTTCTTTGTTTCAGGAGGAAGTGATTATCATGGGTTAAATTCTCCTGGAATAGAAATGGGAACAGGAAAAGGAAATTTATGCATCAATGAGTCAATACTTTTAGAATGGAAAGAGTAATTATAAATTAATAATTTTTTGAAAGTCTGATTTTAATCTAGGTGGTTAATTAATAAAAAAATAAAAGGTAGAAAACATTTTTAATATGCCTTATGAATTAAAGTAAATAAAAAACTCTTCTTATGAAGAGTTTTTTATTTTGCAATTTTTCAATAAAATTAAGGCTGTTCAGTAAGCGTAACCTTTACATCAACCTCATCGCCACCTCTTGAAACAGTCAATGTAACTTCGTCACCAATCTTACAATCATTTTTCTTTTTATTTAACTGAGACATAGTCTCAATTTTTTCACCATTAAATTTAACAATAACATCTCCAGGTTTTAAATCAGAAGATTTAGCAGGACCATCAGATTGAATACTTCTAACATAAACACCAACAGGAATATTATAGTATTCAGATAAAGTCTCACTTACATCAGTACCACTAATTCCAATATAAGGTCTCTTAACCTTTCCAGTAGAAATTAATTGCTCAGAAATATCTAAAGTAGAATTAATAGGAATAGCAAATCCCATACCCTCAATTCCAGTACCAGACATTTTTAAAGTATTAATACCAATCAATTTTCCGTCAGCATTAACTAAAGCACCACCACTGTTACCAGCATTAATTGCAGCATCAGTTTGAATCAAAGTATACATAGTTCCATTATCATCTTCAATTTCTCTATTAACACCACTTATAATACCAGAAGTAACCGTATTTCTCATATCAAGTGGATTACCAATAGCCATTGCAAATTCACCAACTTGAACTGAATCAGAATCACCGATTTCAGCAGGAGTTAAATCATCTCTATCAATTTTTAATATAGCTAAATCAGTAACACTATCAGAACCAATTATTTCAGCCTCAACAGGATTATCTTCTTCATATAAATATACTAAAACTTTATTTGCATCAGATACAGTATAGTATTGTGATGATGTACTTGAAGAAGTATCAATTATGTGATTATTTGTTAAGATATAACCATCTTTTGAAATAATTACACCAGATCCAGTTGCTTTAGATGTTGATGATTGAGTCGCAGCTGAAAAAGTAGGATAGTTTGCTGAAACTGAAAAGTCAACTTCAATACCAACAACAGAAGGTAAAACCTTGTTAGCAACTGAAATAGCTGTGCTTGAGTAATCCTCAATACTAACGCCTTTGCTTACAGATCCTTCAGAAGTAAATATTTTTGAAACTTCCTTTTTGGAATCATCAGAATCAGAAGAAACAAAAATATTTCTTACAGCAGGAACATAAAAACAAAGTCCTAATACTAAAGAAGCACCAACAATTCCAGAAATGAAAGACGTTACAAGTACTTTAAATGTTGAATTTTTTGTTTTGTTTGCTTTGCTATTAGAAGTTTCTGTATTTTTATTAGAAGAAACTTTAACAAAGCCATGTTCAGATTTTTCTTTGTTATTATCCATAATAACCTCCTTGAATATATATAATTTAATTTTATTATAAGCTATAATATAACAGAAAAAAATTTTTGTTATTGAAAAATACAAAATCTATATATATAATAAAAATATAAAATTAAAAAAAACTTAAATTTTGGAGGAATTATGTTAAAAAAACAATCCGGAGTAACATTAACTGTTTTAATAATAACAGTAGTTGTATTACTAATATTAGCATCAGTAATAATGTCAATAAATATGAGATTAAATAAAACAGTAGATTTAAAAGAAATACAAGCAAACATGGAAACAATAAAAATAGTAGCAAGTGAATATAGGACAAAATATTTAGATGATGAAACTGAAGATATTTCAGGAAATATTAAAATATCAAATAACTTTGTCGGAGAACACTGTACATCATCAAATTCAAGTGGCGAAATAATTTCTGCATTATTAGAGTACAAAGGAAAGATAGGAAAATTATCAAACTACTGGTTCCAACTTGACTCATCTAATATAGATGCGCTAGGAACAGACATAAAATTAAAAGATGACGAACTATATTTTATAAACTATGAAACTCTAGATATTGCTTATTGCAAGAAAACAACAGAAACAGGTGTAGATGGGAAGAAATGCTATCAAGGAGTAAAAACTAAAAAAGGTGAGTACAACTATTTTTATTCAGATATAAAAAATTTAAAAACAGATGAAGTGAGTAATTAAGATGAAAGAAAAAGAAGAAGAAAGATTAAAAGAATTAAAAAAAGATGAAGAAAAACTACATTTAGATGGAGTTGAATTAATTGCAGGAATTGATGAAGCAGGAAGAGGACCATTAGCAGGACCTGTAGTAGTTGGAATTGCAATAATGCCAAAAGATTCTATGATTGAAGGAGTTAATGATTCAAAAAAAGTTTCTGAGAAAAAAAGAGAAAAATTATATGATCAAATAACTCAAGAAGCAATCGCATGGAACGTTGGAATGGCAGACCAAAATGAGATTGACGAAATAAATATTTTAAACGCTACAAAATTAGCATTAACTAGAGCAATTGAAGGCCTAAAAGTAAAGCCAGACTTAATTTTAGTTGATGCACTTACAAACATTGATACAAAAGGAATACCTTATAAATCAATAATCAAAGGCGATGCAAAAGAATATTCTATAGCAGCTGCGTCAATACTAGCTAAAGTTACAAGGGACAGAATGATGAGAGAATATGATGAAATATATCCTCAATATGGATTTAGCGGACACAAAGGATATGGAACAGCTAAACACATAGCAGCTATAAAAGAATATGGACCATGCATATTACATAGAAAAACCTTCATAAAAAACTTTATAAAATAAAGGAGAACATACAAATGAATATTTTAAGCATAATAGCTAAAAAAAGAGACAAGAAAGTTTTGAGTAAAGAAGAAATCGAACTTTTCGTTAAAGACTACACAAGAGGAGCAATAACAGATTACCAAGCAGCAGCCCTAATAATGGCTATTTATATAAATGGAATGAATAATGAAGAAATAACAAACTTAACATTAGCAATGGCACATTCAGGAGATACATTAGATTTAACAGACATTTCACCAAACATAGTAGATAAGCACTCTACAGGCGGTGTGGGTGATAAAATAACATTAATTCTAATGCCAATAATAGCATCACTTGGAATACCTGTTGCAAAGATGTCAGGAAGAGGACTAGGATTTACAGGAGGAACAATTGATAAATTAGAATCAATACCTGGATATAATGTTAATTTAAGTATAGATGAATTTAAAGAAAATGTTAAAGACATAGGAATAAGCTTGATTGCAGCAAGTTTAAATTTAGCACCAGCAGATAAAAAAATATATGCCTTAAGAGATACAATTGCATGTACAGCAAATATTCCATTAATTGCATCAAGCGTAATGAGTAAAAAGATAGCAGCAGGAGCAAATAAAATATTAATAGATATAACATGTGGAGCAGGTGCTTTTATGAAAAATCCAAAAGAAGCTAAAGAACTTGCAAGCATGATGATAAAAATAGGAAAACTTGCAGGAAGAGAAGTTAGATGTGTTATTACAAATATGAATGAACCAATAGGACATGCAATAGGAAATTCGTTGGAAGTAATAGAAGCAGTAAGAGCATTAAAAGGTGATATGCCAGAAGACATTCAAGAAATAATAAGAACTCTTGGAACACAAATGATCCTAATGGCAGGAATAACACAGGATTCACTAGAAGCAGAAAAAATGATTGTAGATGCTGTAAATTCAGGAAGAGCATTTGAAAAATTTAAAGAACTAGTTCAAAAGCAAGGTGGAGACATAAGCTATATTGAAAATACTGATAAATTCCCAAGAGCTAAACACATTATTCCAGTATTTGCAGAAGAAAGAGGAGCGTTAAAATCAATTGATACAGAAATGATAGGTAATATATCAGTATACTTAGGTGCAGGTAGAATGAGAAAAGAAGATGAAATCGACCATGCAGCAGGTATAATGATGAACCAAAGAATAGGAAATGTTGTAGAAGTTGGGCAAGTTTTAGCATATCTTCATACTAATGATGAAACTAAAATTGATGGAGCCTTGAGAAATATTAAAAATGCATTTGAATTAGATCCAAAAAGAGTTGCAAAACAAAAAGCTATAATAGGAATAATAAAATAAAAAACAAGAAGGCAATATTCGAAAAAAATATTGCCTTTAATTTTAAAGGAGACATTATGATAGAAATTAAAAATGTAAGTACATCCTATACCAAGGGGAAAAAAATAATAGATAATATGAATTTAAAAATTGAAGATGGAACTATTTTTGGATTCATAGGTCCAAATGGAGCAGGAAAAACTACTACTTTAGAAATGGTAACAGGTGTACTTCAAATTGATGAAGGTGATATATTAATAGATGGAAAAAGCATAATAAAAGAGCCAATTGAAGCCAAAAAGTTATTTGGTTTTGTACCTGATTCACCAGAAGTTTTTGAAAAATTAACAGGTTTAGAATATTTGAATTTTATTGGTGATGTGTATGAAGTAAGTTCGGAGAAAAGATTAGAAATTGTAGAAAAACTTGCTAAAGAATTTAAAATTTATGATCATCTACAAGATAGAATCCAAAGTTACTCACATGGAATGAAACAAAAATTATTAATAATTAGTGTTCTTTTATATAATCCTAAAAACTGGATTTTAGATGAACCAATGACAGGGCTGGATCCAGAAGCTTCATATACACTAAAAAATCTTATGAGAGAGCATAGTAAAAAAGGAAACACTGTATTCTTTTCTACTCATGTTTTGGAAGTTGCGGAAAAACTTTGTGATAAGATTGCAATTATTAATAAAGGAAGGATTATATTTGTTGGAACTGTTGAAGAATTAAAAGAAAAAATGAAGAAGGATTCAACACTAGAGGAATCATTCTTAGAAATAATTGAAGAATAATATATATAACTAATATCAATTTAAGAAAAAAGCGCATTGCAGAGTAATTTGTGCTAGAAATTCTTGTGAATTTTTTTGGAAATAGTTCGCGCTTGTCGTGAAAGGGTGCCGAAAAAATTTACTAGAAGTTCTGTGCAAATTAGCTCAAACGAGCATTTTTCCTTAAATTGATATTAGTTATGAAATGCCATTTTTATTTTAAAAATTATATGTACAATGGCAATTTAAACAAATATTAATTCACGAAGGATGAGAAATATGAAAAAAATAACAAGCATAATTATAAAAAATTCGAGGCGACAAGAAAAACAAGAAACAATAAAAGAAAAAATACTATCAGCAATAGCATTCTTAATAGTATTTTTATCATTAGCAATAACAATGATAGTAACATCAATATATGTAACAAAAGAACTAGGCAAAATAAACCAAGAATACACATTTATAAACATATTGCTATTAATGAATTTCATAATATTATTTGGAAAAAGTATATTTGAAAGTTTGAATGCACTATACTTTTCAAAAGACTTAAAAATTTTATTGCGAATGCCAATAAAACCAAAAGATATAGTAAACGGAAAGCTAATAAACATGATACTTTCCGAATATCAAATGGAAACAATAATGTTAGCAATACCAATGATAGTATACGGGATTTTAACAAAAGCAGGAGTGCTATTTTACGCATACATGATAATAATATTAGCAATATTGCCAATAATTCCAATAGTAATAACATCAACAATAATTTCAATAATAATGAGATTTACTAACATAATAAAAAACAAAACAGAAGTAATGTATATAGCAATAATAGCATCACTAATAGCACTAGACTTATTATTTACAGGATTTAACCATAATATAAATTTCAGCATAGCAGAATTTAAAGAAACTGTTTTTAGAATGAACGGAATTTCAGAAGAGATAGCAAACAGATTCGTACTAATAAAACCAACAATGAGCACATTGCTAAATTACAATAATATAGTAGGACTTAGAAATTGCATTTTATATATTTTAGAAAGTATAGCTACATATATCATTGGAGTATTTATAATTTCTAAAGTATATTTAAAAGGTGCAATAGGAACAACAATAAACAGTCAAAAAGAAAATAAAGCAAACAGAAAATTAACAATAGAAGATTTTAAAAAGAAAGATAAGAAAAAAGCATACTTATCAAAAGAAATAAAAGTAATAGCAAGAACCCCGATTTTTTGCATTCAATGCTTAATCATTCCAATAATCTATCCATTAACAATAATGATGGTTGTAGCAATTGCAGTAGTATTATCTAAACTAATAGGAGTTGATCTTGTATCAGATTTAATGAACAAAATGAACACATCACAAATGGCAATGATTTTTATTGCCGTTGGAGAAGTATTTTTTATGATGAATTTTTGTTCAATAATAGGAATATCAAAAGAAAGCAAATCTGCAATCTTAACAAAAACAATACCAATAGGATTCAAAACACAGTTTAATTTAAAAACATATTTAGGAAAAACAATGAATTTACTATCAGTATTAATAATAACATTTGCATATTTTCTAGCTACAAAAAATCCAGTTCAAACAATAGTAATGTTTGCAATTTTATATTTTTTAGATTCAATAGGAGAAAAAATAAAATTATATATTGATTCAAGAAAACCACAAATAGACTGGGATAACGAATATGCAATGATGAAACAAAACACGAATATAATGAACGTATTATTTAAAACTTTAATAACATTAGTAATATTATTTTTAATAAGTAAATTAATAATAAATCAATTTGCATATTTAATATCAATATTAATACTAAGCTTTATAGTAAATAGTTTTATAAATAATTATATTAGTAAAAATAAAATTTTTGAAAAAGTATATTAATTTGAAACCATAATAAAAGATGATTTGTTTTATAAGTAGAATGGAGGTAAAACATGCAAAATGAAATATATATAAAAGAAAAAATTGAGCAGTATTCTGATATGGTATATAGAATAGCGCTAACCAGAACAGATACAATAGAAAATGCAGAAGATATATTCCAAGAAGTTTTTACAAAATTCAGCGAGAAATTACCAAGTTTCAAAGATGCTGAACATGAGAAAGCATGGTTTATTAGAGTCACAATAAACATGAGTAAAAATATGAAAAACACAGCATGGAATAGGAAAGTAGTAACATTAGACGAAAATATAAAATTTGAAAACCAAGAGGAAAATGACATTTTTTCAATTGTATGTGAATTACCTGAAAACTATAAAACAGTTATATACCTATTTTATTATGAAGGATATAAAGTAAAAGAAATTTCTAGCATCTTGAAAAAAAGAGAAGGAACAATAAAAACATGGCTTTTGCGAGCTAGAAATATTTTAAAAGAAAAGATAAAAGGAGGTTTTGAAGATGAACAGGAATAAAGAAAATTACAAAAATGCAATTAATCAAATACATCCAAGTGAAGAACAAAAAAATCAGACATTTGAAAAAATCGTACAAAAGAAAAAATCAAAAAGAATTGCAATAACAAGATATGTAGCAGCATGTGCAGTATTTGCAATCTGTTTATCAGTAGGAGCATTCTATGTTAAAGAAAGACAAGTAACGAATCCAGTAGTAATTGACGAAAAACCACAAACAATTGCTAATGCAGAAAATGATTTACCAAGATTTAAAGATATGGAACAATTGAAAGAAGTAATCAAGACAAAAGGTTCAAAAGACATATATAAAAATGCAAGATCAACATTAGAAATAGCAGATGCTACAACAACAGCAGATTCCACAACAAATGAAGCTAAATACGATTATTCTCAAACTAATACACAAGTAGACAATGTTGATGAAGCAGATATTGTGAAAACAGATGGAAAATATATTTATTATGTAGCTCAAGAAAAAGTATATATAATAAATAGTGAAACTTTAAAACAAGAAAGTGTTATAACATTAGAATCAGATAAAGAAAAAATTTATCCATCAGAAATATATATAAACAAAAACAAATTAATTGTATTAGTAAACGGTAACATGGTAAAAACTATGCAAACCGATGTGGTATCAACTGATGATGAATATACAGAGAGAATTAGTAGCAACTTAGAACAAATGGCAAGAGCGATTGTATATGACATTTCTGATAAAGAAAATCCTAAACAAGTAAGAGAAGTTGCAATAGACGGTTACTATGTTAATTCAAGAATGATAGGAGATAATTTATATTTCATAAGTTCTAAAAATATATGGTATTATGATGGAATAAAAGATGATAATATCCTACCAATTGCAAGAGATACAGCAGTAAGTGAAGAAAATCAAAGAATTGATTGTACTAAAATTGCATATTTTGAAGGAACAAAAAATAATTTATTTACAATGGTAGCAGGATTCAACACAGAAAAAAATGAACCAGCAACAACTGAAACATTTTATGGAGCAAGCGGAGAAGTATATGCAAGTGAAAACAACTTGTATATAGCATCAGTAGATTATTCTTACAATGGATTCATAGAAAGAGAAAATTATAAAACAACTATATACAAATTTAATTTCGAAGAAGCAAAAATAAAATTACAATGCAAAACCGAAATGGAAGGAAACATAAATAACCAATTTTCTATAGACGAATATGACGGAAATCTTCGTGTAGCAACAACACTTGGAAGCGGAGATAAAACAGAAAATAGATTATATATATATGATAAAGACTTGAATGAAATTGGTAAAATAGACAATATGGCCAATGGAGAGGAAATATATTCAGTAAGATTTATTGGAAAAGTTGGATATATAGTAACATTCAAAGAAATAGATCCACTATTTGTAATTGATTTATCAGACCCAACAAGACCAGAGATAAAAGGAGAATTAAAAATACCAGGATACAGCTCATACCTACATCCATATGACGAAACACATATTATAGGAATTGGCCATAATACAAAAACAAATCAGTATGGTGGAACACAAAATACTACAATGAAAATGTCAATGTTTGATGTATCTGATTTAGAAAATCCAAAAGAAATGTTTAGTGTAGACATAGGAAACAAATATGCATATTCAGAAATCACATCAAACCACAAAGCACTATTCTACAATAAAGCTAAAAATTTAATAGGCTTCCCAGTAACAATAACAAATTACAATACAACTAAAGAAGAGTTTGCATTATATACAATAGATTTAGAAAAAGGATTTGTCGAATACGGAAAAATTGAACAAAACAAAAAGGACTGGAGAACAAACATCAAGAGAGGAATTTATATAGGAGATAATTTCTATATACTAGCAGAAACAAAAATTACAAAATATAATTTAGAAACACTTGAAAAGATAGATGAAATAAAATTAGATTAAAATTATTGCAAAAGAAAGAACATTATATTTATTTTTGAATGACGCGCAGTTTGAGAGTTTTTACCTAACCGACTAAACGAAGTTTAGTGGGCGGTAAAATCTCTTAGCAAGGAATAAAAAATAAATATAATGTTCGTAATTTCATAGATTGATATAAAGAAACATCCATATTACATTTTTGAATCACCGCGCAGCGATCAAAGGAACGAAGCTTTGCTTCGCGACTGCGATTGAAGCATTCTACACGGTTTGAAAATAGAAATAATAAATTTCTATTTTCAAGAACCGAAGAATGCGCCAGCAAGGTGTGAAAAAATTAATATGAATGTTTCTTTATTATAATATTTTTTAGATATTGATAATTAAAATCCAGTATGATATAAATTAGTAAATTATAAAAAAAGAGGTACAAAGATTATGAAAGTTGAATTATTAGGAAGTTGCAATCAAGAAGAACTAGAAAGAAGAATACAAACAGTAGCAGCAGCGGGAAAACTATCAAGATTTAAAGGAAACGTCTTTGAAGTATTAGAAAGCTGTAATGATTACGAAAAAAATCTAAAATTAATAAAAAGAATAATAGGAATGGGACATAAATCAATAATAGAACACGATTACCTAGTATTTGCAGTATGTGACGTCACACCAATTATTGAACAAACAATCATAGGAAACAGACTAACATCATTCACTGTAAAATCAAGAAGAGAAGTAGACTTCAGAACAGTAGGCTACTATGTACCAGAATTTAGAGATGAAAACTTAGAAATCCATCCTAAAAATAAAGAATTAAAAGAAAAATATCAAGAACATATGAAATATTTATTTAATGCATATGGCGAAATAGTTGATAGTGGAGTAAGTGTTGAAGACGCAAGATTTATCTTACCATACAGTTATCACAGCAATTTAATTATGGGATTAGATGCAAGAGAATTAGAAAAAATGATAAATTCACTTAGATCAGGAAGACTAAGCAGAATTCAAGAACTAAAAGAATTAGGTGATAGATTATTTGAAATAGCAAAAGAAAAAGTTCCATACTTAACAGAAATGATAGAAAACGCAAACGTAAATTCTGAAAATCAATTTGAATATTTAGAAACAAATTCAAAAAGACCAGAAATAAAAATAATAGACAGACCAAGAATTTTATCACACACACCAAATGCAGATGATATTATAATCAAAAGTAATATTATGTATCATTATCAATGCTCTGAGCAAGAAGCAGAAAAGATTTTAAACGAATTAGAAGCAAAAGATGAAAAAGCAAGAGAAAAAATAATGGATAATATATTACACAAAGATGAATGTAGAGAACTAGAGCAAGTTAATTTTACTCTACAAATTCCTATTTCATTATCAATTCTAACTCATTTAACAAGACATAGAATGCACTCATTATTAGTTCCAGAATTTGTACCTTTATGGAACATGGAAAATTATATAACTCCTGCAACAGTTGAAGCAAGTGCTAATGAAATATATCAAGAAGCTGCTAGAAAGAATATAGAGATGTTTGAATATTTTAAATCAGAGAAGGTAGCTCAAGAAGATTTGATTTATTTCTACATCGGTGCACAAATGTTGAATGTTGTAACTACAATTGATGCAAGAAACTTAAAATGGATTTTGAGATTACGTTGTTGTAACAAAGCTCAATGGCAAATTAGAAAAATTGCACAAGATATTGCTGGTCAAGTAAAGCAGATTGCTCCATTACTTGGTAAAGGTGTTGGTGCTACATGCATGACGGATCGTTATTGCGGTGAAGGAAGAGAGTGCTGTGGCTTGATTGACAAATTGTTAGAAGCAGATAAAAACTTATTGCAAAAATAAAAAGAAAAATACATATTAAATTTTTGAATCACCGCGCAGCGTCCAAAGGAACGAAACGTAAGTGAAGTGACTGCGATTGAAGCATTCTACCCGGTTTGAAAATAGAAATAATAAATTTCTATTTTCAAGAACCGAAGAATGCGACAGCAAGGTGTGAGAAAATTAATATGTATTTTTCTTTTTGCTACTGAAATTGGACATAAAAAAACAACCCTTTTGAAAGAGTTGTTCTTCTTATTTTATTATTTTTCTATTTTTTTATAATTTACAAATGATACTATTGCTAATGTTAATACTGCTAACATTAATGGAACAATATAATCTGAAGCTCCTGTGTATGGCATGTTTTCATTATTTACTGTTGAACTATTAGAAACTTTTTGTACATTATTTGATACTGAACTATTGCTGTTTGAAATTGAATTTCTTGATGTACTGTTATTTGTTTGGTTCCTTGGTGAATTATTTGTATTGTTATTTGTTTCATTTTGTGTGTCATTTGAAGTAGTGTTGTTATTGTTATTGTTATTATTATTATTTGTGTTTCCACCTATTGATGCTCCAATTCCGATATTTGTTGAGATATCTGAAATTTTAACTGGATCATCTAGTGTAGAGTTTGCAGCTGATATTGAAACAAGTTGTATTGCAGCATTTGTTGCTGATGTGTTCTCCTTTACTTTGAAAGTAAATGTTGCAATGTCTTTATCAGTTGTGATTGCTTCTGCACTATCTATCACTAATTTTTTATTATCTTCATTATACGTAACTGTCCAGTTATCTAAGCCCTCTGATTTACTAAGTGTTAATATATCTGTATCAAATTTTAATGTTCCTACTACTCCGTTTATTCCTCCATCAACACTAATTCCTGATAGTTTAAGTGTTACTTTAACTTCAGATCCTTTTGTAACTTTTGAGTTATTTGGTGTTAATGATGCAGAGTATGAACCTGCAGCAAATGATTTACTAATCATTAATGCCATTACTGTCAAAATAGTCAATAATGTGATTACAATTTTCTTTCTTTTCATTCAAATTTCTCCTTTACACACAACATTATAACTTTTTTTCTACATTACGTCAACCCTTTTTCGTTATTTGTCAAATTTTGTTATTCAACACATATTGCTCTTAGTTTTAGTAGGTCTACTATGTCGACTGTTCCGTTTCCGTTTATGTCTGCCGCTTCTAGCTTTTCTCCTGTTAGGATTGAGCCTTGTTGTTCTACAAGGTGAGCTCTCATTTTGGATATGTCTAATGCCCTTGCATATTCGTCTCCTCCTGAGCCTGATATATCTGAAACAACAGAAATAACATATTCCTTTGTTCCTACTCTAACTTTATAACCTGTTCTTACTAGTTTTGTGCTTACTTCGTTTCCGTTTTTATCAACTATTGTATATGTTTGACTTACTGTTATTGCGTTTTTGAATTGTGCAAGTGTTGTATTTACTGGTACTCTTGTTATCATATTATCTTTTATTTTATATGTATCTGATGTTATTGTTTCGTCTGTTGTTGGTGGTGTTTCTTGCTCGCTTTTTGTGTATGCACGTATTCCTACATTAAATACTATTGAATTGTATTGTAAGTCTTGGTATGTGTATGTAGATTGTGTATTGTCAAACTCTTGTGTTGTGCTATTTGTATATACTAAATAGCTTTCGCCTTTGTTTGCTACTGCATAATCATATAGGCTTCCTAATTTGACTATATCGTTTTTCTCCATTTCTATTGGTACACATGCTTGTCCGCTGTCTGCTATGTAAGTTACACAAATTGCAAATTTGTCTTTTGTTAATTCTATATTGCTTAAGTCAACTGTCGTGTATCCTTCTTCCAAATTAACATTTTCTTTTGCTAGTTTGAAATTAACTGGATATCCTTTTTCTCCAAATGTTTCTGTATAATATACGTTTGCTTTTTGTGTTCTAAATGAAGGAATACCTACTTGCAACAATTCTTCAGATTTTTGTGTTGTTCTATCAAAAACGTTTATTACTGATCCTTTTGAGCCTTTTAATTGTAATTCTGTTGTGCATCCTAGTTCGTCGTGTAAGTATACGTTTGTGTATGTTGGTTCTGCTGCTTTTGTAATTGCTGTCATTGATTGTTCTACAAAGAAGTCATCATATGAAATGTATACGAATCCATCATAATACTTATCTTTTCCATATGAGTTTAATGCTATGTATGCTCCTTTTTTTCTCCATGCTGTTCCTTTTGGTACTTGTATATCATCATTACTTGGTAGATAATCATCATCCCAACCAATAATTAATACTGCATGGTTGGCTGTAGCTATTTTTCCATTTACTTTTATTTGTGGCACATATATGTCTTTGTCTCCGTCGACTTGGAATATATTTGCCATTACTCCACCGTTTGTTTTAATTTGTTGTTTTATTGTGTTTCTGAATGTGTCCATACTTGTGATTTCTGATGAAAACACGTCTGTGTCAAAATTGTATGTATTGTAATATTTTATTTCACCTGTTGATAAAACTTTTTTGTATACTGATGGGTATGTTGCATAGTTGTTTAGGTTTTCTTGTACACCGTTTTTAGTTTTTAAATCTGAATAATTAATTCCTGTGATTGCTCCTGTTGATGGCATATCTGATTCTAGTACTGGTCCGTTTCCACTGATGCTATAATTTAGGCCCATATATGCTGTTCCGCCTTCTGCTGTTTGTGCATTTCTGTTGAATACTCCTGATGTGAGTGTTTGGTCTTTAAATACATTGCTTGAAGAATAATTTATGTGTCTTGCTGAATATTCTTTTCCTTGCAAACTTGAATTTGTCGCGTAATTGTATGCTTCATATGCTGATACAAGTGCGTTTGCCCAACATTCATATGTATCACTTCCGCTTGACTCTTGATTTTTTACAGTCAATTTAGATTTAAATGATGGTATATATGATGATGGTAAGCTTGCTCCTATGTTACTGTCTGCAATTTTAGATAATAGTGAACCTATCAGTTTTGTTCCCGATGTTAGTTCTGTTTTCGGTTCATACATGATATTCATTTGTTTCCCATTATTGCTGACAACTTGATTTATTTGTGCTGTGTCTAAGTTTTCTGCTGCTTTTACACTACTGTGTATTGACAGCAATGTTATTCCAGCTAAAACACTTGAGAGAATTTTTTTGTTCATATTATTCTTCTCCTTATATTTATTTTTATAATGTTTTATATACTAGGAAGGATTTGCTCTCCTTCCTAGTACATATTAGTTTTATTCTTCATCATTTTTTTGAATTTTTTTCTGTTTTACTATAAATGCTATTCCCATTACTCCAATTGCAAGTAATAAAATTGTAATTGGAATGATGTTGTTTTTAATGTATGTACGTAATGCGATACCTGTTGGTGCTATTACTGTTACATACTCTGGTGACCATGCATCGTTTTCTGGATATTTTGTCCAGTTCTTTGATACTGTTTCCCAATCGCCTTCTCCTTGTGCTTTTGCTTTCCAATAATCGATGCTATTGTATCCTGCTTTCCACATTTCTTGAGTTGTTGAAATTACCATTGCGTTTCCTGGAACTGAGTTTATGTCTCTTCTACCTGTTGTGTTTGAATATACTAATACTTCTGCTAGGTTGTCTATTCTCATTTGGTTTGCTTCGTCTCCTGATGTTGCTTCTTTTCTTACTGCTATATGAATTTCTGAATAGTATTCATTGCTATCACTGCCTTCTAGGAAGCAGTTCTTTGGTTTTAGTTCTTTTGTTAATGTACTGTTGTATTTGCTTCTTGCTTTATCAGGTTCTGCATATTCGACTCTTCCTTTGTCTCCACAGTTCTCTGTTCCTCCGTCTGGTGTTGGTATTTGTTCTAATTTTCCTAATCTTTCGTTATAGCTTATTGCTATATTTGATCTTGTTGTGTTTATAAACTCTCTATTCTTTTCATCAAAGATATTTAGTTTATTATTAACAACTCTGTATGCTGTTTTGTCTATTAGTCCATTTAGTGATTTATTGTATCCTCCTGTTACTCTCTCGCTTTCTGGTTCTAGTTCTGATGTTGACCATGCTGCATTTGCAATTGAACTATCATTTTCTAGACTTGTGTCAACGTCAATGTAATCAACTAATTGATCTACTGTTGTTGTTACAATTTTGTCTGCATCATATGATATAGCCATATCTTCTAATGAACTATTGTTGTCCGCATAATATTTTATCTTATATGCTGCTGATTCTGTTTTAATTCTGTTTTCATAGTAAAATCTACCAACGTATCTACCATAACTGATAATTTGTGGTTTTATTGTACTTGTGTTGTATTGTGTTCCTGTTTTTCCTGTCATACTACCTCTATACTCGTAGTATGCATTTGCTTTGTTTATAATGTCATCTGCTTTGTATAGTTCAGCTAATTTTCCTGTGTAGTCAGCTTCTGAATTGTTTATAAGTTTAATCTTATATTCAATACGTAATGCTAAATCGTTTAGATAATCATCTTCAATTGATAATGCATAGAATCCTTGTTGATATAGTCCTGATGTTGATGCTTTTGAGTGTGGTAAATATGCTATTTTGTCTAGTCCTGTTGCATTTACGTCTGTTTTTATAATTTCACCATCTTCTGTCATGCTTGCATTTAATATTACTTCATCTGCTTTTAATAATTGAATGTTTTCAATATATTTTTCTAATGCTATGTCTGTTTTTGCTCTTTCTTCTAGACCAAAGTTTATATTTTTTATTGAATATTTATGATTTTCTATTGATTCGTCTTGTTCTGCCTGATTTTTCTTTGCATCTGGTTCGTATTTTTCGCCATTTTCTCTAACTCTTAATTGTTGATCTGATGATTGTTGCGATTCGTCTGACTGTCCTTCGATTTTCATCTTCTTTGGATCTTCAATTTCTATTTGCATTATTGGTGTTTCTGCATACATTTTTGTTGACTTAACAAATTCATTTTCAACTTCGTTAGTATCTGGCGCCTCTCTATCTCTTAAAATTTGTCCTCTATCATTTTCAATTGTTCTTGAGTATGCGTCAACTATCATTCTTCTTGATTCGTTGTCTCTTGCTGTTGATATTTTTAAATCACTAATATCTGTTCCATTAATTTTTGTTTTTCCTGTTAAGTCTAAATATTTATCATTTAAGTGTTCTTCACCTGATTTTTCTGATAAATCTCCCAAGAATTTAGTGTTTTCATAATCTTGTCCATTATATTTGACGATGTTTATTGATGATTGCTGTGATTCTGCATTTTGATTTGTAGAATATTTTATGTCTGTGTTTCCATCACCTTTTGTTCCATAGTCAAATCTTAAAATGTAATCACCTGGTAGGAATCCGTAAATATAATAGTTAGGTTGAGGAGTACGTGGTTTGGTCGTTTCTACTGCGGTTGTTCCTGATTTTTCACCTGTTATTTCGTATGCATGTCCTCCTGTATTATTGTAGTTGTAATAAATTTGAGGAATTTGATAATAGTAATCGTAATTATCATAATTAGTATTGTAATTTTCGCTACTATTTGCTCGTCCAAGATTTATTACTTCATACATTGTTATTCCTACATTAGGTATTAGCTCTTCTCCATTGTCGTAATATCCATTACCAACTTTTATCTTGCTTGCTCCATTGCTTCCGCCAACTTCTGTTTCTTTTTTGTCTTCCCAAACATATCCATACATATCTCTTTCATATGTTTCTAGTTTAATGTTGATTGGTATTGCTCTATCTGTATCATCTTCATATCTTGTTCTATCTTTTATGTTTGATCTCTTAATGTTATTTGGTGCAGAATCTTTGTCAACTCTTCCTGAAACCCAACCGCTTCTATATGCTCTATAATATCTTGTATTGTAATCTTTTGTGCTGTAGTAAGTTGAGTAGTTTGAAATCTCAGCTACATTTTCTTTATCACCTATTATTAATTCTCTGTCTTTGATTGTAGCTAAGTCGTTTTGCATTTTTTCATATCCTTCTTTATCTACTTCATATGTTGTAAATATTTCGGCATATTGATTTGGTTTTACTTTTATTGTGCTTAAAGATTTTGTTGTTGACATTAACATTTTTTGTCTTTTTAGGGTAGCTTTTAAATTATCGCTTCCTGTATCTTCCCATGTAATAGATCCACAATCAACTCCATCTACTTTTCCTTCAAGATTTTGTGCTTTAGTTTCTTTCCACAAGTTGTTTACTGCTGCTGCTTTTGTATTCATAATTCTATAATATGGTGCATCTGCAACTACTTGTTCGCTTCTCTTTGAATTGTTATCTACTATTGATGATTTTACATCTTTAGAAACTATTGTATATGTTTCATCATAGTAATCTGTTATTTCATTAAATTCTACATTGTTTGTGTCTGAATTGTTATATACCCTTACTACATAAGTTACAAATACTCTTAGCTCTGTTCCTTTTTTCATTTCTTGTACTTCAGGAATTGCGTTTTTATATCTTTGATATGATTGATATGCAAGATCTGTAGAATATAGTCCTAATGAGTATTTTGTATATTTTTTTCCTTCCCACTCATTTTGCCTTTTCTCTAAGGCAAGTTTATATTCTGATGAATCGAAGTCTCCTAGTAAGTTGTATTGTTTTGTTATTTTTTGTTCATTTACAATCATTGTAATTTTGTATAAGTCTTTAATTGTGCTCATGTCTGTCTTTGGTCTTTCTTTAAGTCCTAAGTTAATATGTAACATATAGTTATCTATATATCTTCCAACTTCTTTTCCCTTAGCATTTTTGATACGGAATCTATTCATTACATATATCCAGTCTTGAGCTTTTCCGTTTGCATCTTTTTCTTCTACTAATGGATATTTTATTCTGAAGTTTGTTTTCTCTACAGCCATTTCATGTAATTCGGTATTATCATAATAAGTTTTTGCTGTCATTCTATAACGGTCGTATGTTTCCCCTTCTGTAACTTTTTGATTTCCGCCTCCATCTTTTGGTGAAGCTGCAGAATTTAGATTAGATTCTACTTGTGTACCGTCTTCTCCAACTTTATTTGTCTTGCCTCTATAATCAATTGTATTAAATTTTGCATCTGCGTTATCAGTTGCATTGTTTCCTGCACTGTCTGTTGTTTTTGTTTGTCCTACTGTTGAGTTATCATCTTTTATTGATTTTGTACCTGTTATTTCTCCAAATGTTTGGTCAAATATGTATCTTGTATCGACTTGTTCAACTGCCATAGAGCTGTTTGAATATGCATCTGGGTTTTGTTTGTATGCACTTGCTGTTCCTTGGTTTGCATATGTTTCACCATCTGAAGTTGTTGTACTGTTTGATTTTCCTAAATATGTTGTTTGTCTGTATACTTGTCCGTCATATTCAAATTCTATTACATAGAATCCATTTTTTACACTACCTGGTGCTTCTAGTCTTTCTACTTCATAGTGTCCTGCTGAGTTTGTGTATATTGGCCATTGTATTTCTTCACCGTTGCTCTCATGTGCTATTGCTTTTCGAACATTTCTACTTCCTGAATAAATATATATTGTTACACCAACGTTCTTTAAGTTCTTTTCTCCGCCTTCTTTTACACCAATTGTGTAGCTTTTATCATCTTTTTGCGAGTCTTCATCTACCCATACATCACCCGCCAGAGTGGTTGTCAGATCTATGTTCCACCTGAATTTTGCTCGTCCTTTATCATTTCCTAAATTTCCGTCTGGTGTGTATCCATATCCAGCTTTTATTTCATCAAAATATCTATGGGCATACTCAACTCTCATTAATTGCTGTGTAGCAATTGTACCTGCTTTTTTCTTTGAAACAGATATTGTTGCACTAGTATAATAGTCACAATACTCTGTATAATCAAATTCCCATATTTTCTTTTCTTCATTCCATTTATAATGATCTTCTGAATAATCACATTCTCCAAAACTTACCGATCCCGCTGTCCATGACCATTTGTCTATATATCCTGATGAATAGTGATATGTTCCATTTGCTGTTAAACATCTAAAATCAAAAGTTAGACCTCCTAATTTGTGCATTCCTTCTTTGTAATCCATTAATATATAGAATTCCTCTCCTGTATGAGGATAAGAATCGTATTGGTCTGGTATTGAACCTCCTAATGAATCTATATTACTTCTCTCGTTTCCTTCCCATGAGAATGTCCAACCTTCTCCTAGTTCCCAATCTTCTACTTGATTTCTGCCATCTTTATATATTTGTACTGAAAGTGTTGGTACCCCTGTTATACCTGCGAATTGATTTCCTTGGTTACCTGACTCTGAATCTCCATATGATGTTGAAGAATATACTTCCATGTACTGGAATCTAAATGGCCCTACTAAATATCTTTTTCTAGTCGCATCATATGTTACTTGAACATTTGCTTTATTTGTAAGATCTTTTATTGTGTTTTGATATACTCCATTTCTACCGTTTTTTCCGTATGATTTTATTGCTTTATGCATTGTTGCAAAAAGTCTTGCTTCAGCAATTAATCCATCTGCGTTTCCAGCAGAATATCCATCTGAGTCAACATTTTTTCTAACTGCAACTGAATCTAGATATTTCATAAATCTCTCTCTGTCTTTTAATCTATCTTCAAATTGTTTATTTAATTCTGTGATTTCAGCTTGCAATTGTGCTATTTCTGCATTTATTACACTTATTCTTTTTTTAGCTTTTTTTATGTATTTTTGGTATCTTGGAATACTTGAATTGTACTGTTTTTTATTGTTAACATCTGGATTTTGAATTGCATTTATTAATTTTTGATATCTATTGACTTGTGATTGTAATGCACTATTTTCATTTTCCAAAATTGCTATATCATTATTTAAACCACTTATTGCATCTTCATATGATTTTATATTTGAATTTAACGTTGATATTTGTTGATTAACTTTTTGCGTATTCTGTCCTTGTGCTTGCAATCTGTTTCTTTCGTCTTTTCTTATGTTTAATTGTGTTTTAGCATCATCTAATTTTTGTTGATAGCTATTTATTTGTTGTCGTTTTTTCCTAATTGCTTTATTATTATCTGCAATTTCTGAGTTTAATGATGCAATAATTTCTTCATATCCATCTATTTTTGTTTCATATTTATTTATTATTTTTTGCCATTTAGCTATTTTTTTCTCCAATTTTTCTTTTTCTTTATTTAACTTATTAATTTGTGCTTGATTATCTCCAATAATTGCATCTTTTGCTTTTCTTTCTTGTTCATCATTTAATGTTGGATCATCCGGAAATGCACTTTGTGCACCTGAATTTGCAGCAGCTGCTGCCTCTGTTCTCCTCCACCATGCATGATTCGGATAAGAAGCTTTTGGAACTATACCTGGAGTATTTGCTCCTGCCTCTGCAAGTAAATATGCAACTTCGTCATTTGATGCTGATATTCCTCCACCTTCATTATAGTGAATTTCTCCTGTGGCATATATAGTACCTGGTATAGCTCCTGAATCTGGGCTGCATTCTCCTCCTAAAAGGCCTTTCCCTGAATATGAACTAGCTGTTATTTTCATGTTGCTTACAGAATTGGTAAAATGAGTTGAATTTGAATGCGTTCCAGACCTTAATGTAAATGTTCCTCCATCTGTAACATCTACACTTACACTTTTTCCACCTACTGTGCCAGATACTGTGATTTGGGTATCTGCTTTATTAAAATATGGTCCACCATGTTGATTACAAAACATTGCTGAACTCCATACTAAGGAATCAAAATATAATTCGCCTGTATATGGCCCTCTGTCTGCTGAATATTCTTGTGTTAATCCTATTGCCAGAACTTTTGACACATTTATCATTAGGTATGTTGTAATTATTACTACTAATAATACAATACTGTATTTAATAAATCTCTTCATTATACATACCTCCTTTTCTCAAAGAATCTCCAAACGAGAAAGGCTAGAGGTATTAATACGACTAAACTTACAAGAACTATTGGTAATGTTCCAATTCTTAATCCTGTTGTAATACCAACTATTGAATCTGCATATGATAGATCATCTTCTGCTAATTTATTTCCTGGTGTTGAATCTATATCTGCAATTCCTTTGTCATTTTCTGCATCTGCTATTTCAATGCTGTTATGTATTAAGCCTGTATTTTTTTCTGTCATATTTTTTATTAATATTAGTTTTATTTCTTTTGTTTCTCCTGGATTGATTACTTCATCTTTTAATACTGTTGTATATAAGTTTCCATCTGCTCCTAAATACCAATCTGGATTTAATGAGCTATCAAATTCTAGGTCTGATGGCATATAATCAACTAACTTAGTTGCTTTTCCTGATATTGTTCCTTGGTTTTCAACTGTAACTTTATATTCAATTAATACTTTTGAACTATTTACTAAATCTGGATCAATATCTATTTTTGATAGTTTGCTGTTTTCACTTACAAATTCATTATTTTCTGCTGAGTTTTGAATTGTCATCTTTTCAACTGTTGTATCAAGTTTTAGATCAAATATGTTGTCGTCTGTTAATCCTAAATCAACGTTTGCAACACTTTTATCTTCTATTGAAACATTGTCTGTTACATTTTTTCCATCAATATTCATAACTGATGCTTTGTTTTGTGTTAATTCTTCTGAATCTTCTGAACTTAATTCATATTGTTCTTCATCATAGTTAAATTTTACATAGTACTTACCATTTTCTACATTATCGAAAATATAACGTCCAGATATGTCTGTTATTTTTGAGCCTACAATTTCATTTGTTTCTGAATTGCATAAATTAACTATAATTCCTGATAATACTCTTTCATTGCTATCTTGTTGATTGTTATGGTTTGCATCAACATATGCAACACCTGTTAATTTATAATTTTGACTTTCAATTGCATCTTCAACAATTGAACTTACACTTTCTGCTGTGAATATCTTTCCATATAATCTTCCTTTTGCTGTTGCTGTAATGCTGTTTGATATTCCTGGTATTATTTTTCCTGTAAATACTAGTTTTGCTGTTTCTCCTGGTTTTAATATAAGCCATTTACTATCTTCTAGATCCATATTTCCAAAGACTTCTGTACTATCACCTTTTATAAAAGTTAGTGATTTTACTTCAAAGTTGCTTGATGTTTCTACATTTAATGTTAATGTATCTACATCAAATTCACAGTTATTTTTTACTTCGTATGCATATGTTACATCATTATTTTCTGAAACAAATACACTATTTTCTTTATTGATTGGTGTTATTTGTATGTCATACATATAAAATTTTACATCATTTTCATATTCTACGTTTTTGCTTGAGTCATCTGATGTTATTGATGTTTTTGATTTTATATTATATGAACTACCTGTTAAACTATCATCATTATCTAATGAAATTGTGTAACGTAGAAATATTGCTTCTGATGGGTCCATGCTCTCTATTTTAGCTCTTAATACTCCTGTGTTTTTATCATATGTAAAATCAACATTTTTATTTTCATCAACACTTAAATTTGTTACTGTTATTTTGTTTGAAAATTGTTTTGTAAATACTACATTATTTAATTTCTCTCTAGATGTATTTTTCATATTGAATATGCAATCTTTTTCTCTGCCTATCCATTTTTCGTCGTTTACTCCTGTTTCAGTAATTGCTATGTTAGTTTTTTCAACAGGAACTGCCTCTGATTCAAAGCTTTGCTCTGCTATGTTGCTTGCACTTACTTTTCCGCTAATTGTTAATTCTGTTAAGCCTTCTTCTATTTTGAAAGTGTTATATCCTATTGTGATTTTTTCTTCTGAATTTGCTTGTAAATTATCTTTTCTAATTACAAATCCTGTATCTTGTTTTTCAACTGTAAAATCGCTATCTTGTTTCATATATGAAGCTGTTAGTCCATTTACGTTTGGTATTGTTATCATAAGATTTTTAGCATCTACATCGCTTGTATTTTTTATTGTTATTTCATATTCTGCATCTGAGATTTCTTTTATTTTTTCTCCATTTAATTTCATTCCAATTTCTATGCTTGCATTTTTAAGTGTTTCATATCCTATTTTGTTTGGAGATGAATTTTCTTCTACGCTTGTGTCTACTTCTTTATAGTATGTTGCATATGTTCCATAGAATGCGTCTCCTGCTTTTAAGTCAGCTGGTATAACGTAGTCATATGAGAATTGTAATTTGTCATTTGGCTCTAACACATGATTTTCATCTAATACTATTAAATATGATTTTACTCCACCTGTTTTATAGTAATTTGTGTTCCATCCATTGTTTTCATCTGTTAAATCTTCTGTTGCTTCTCCATTTTCTGAATAATAAACTGTGTAGTTTAAATCTTCATCGCTTGATGTGATTTCTGTATCTAAAATTGTATCTACTGTTGTTCCTAAATCTTCACCTGTTGTAATGTCTTTGTTTCCTGCAAAAGGAAGTCTTCCTAATATTCTAAAGTTTGAATATCTTTTTCCTGTGCTATTTAAAACTGTAATGTCCATTGTTGCTAATTTAGCTTCTGTTCCTTCTTCTAGTAGGTCTGTGTCAGCTCCTTGTTTTACAGAAGATATTTTGTTTGATGTGTTTTCTGTATTTTGTGTATTTTCATTTTCTTGAGTTTCATCTTTTGTTTCTGATGTTTGTCCTGTTACTAATCCTTCTGGTGCTTTGTATGAAATTTGAATTCCATCATATCCATTCATACCATATGAAACATCGTTGCTTGATAATAACATATGCCATTCTGATTCATTGTTATATTTGCTGGCAATTGCATTGTAATAATACATCTCTATCATTTCGCTTATGTTTCCAGCAAATTCGTCTACTCCTAAATCAACGTCGAATGATATTAATGTTCCATTTGTTTCTTTGTTTATATTGTATGATGTTTGACTTCCTTTTAAAGAAATTCTAATTATTTGATTGTTTCCATCAATTAAGTTCTCTACGTTTGCTATTTCTAGTTCATTGTTTGCATAGAATAAATCTATATTTTTTATTCTTGCTTCTTTAATTGCTTGTGGTAGTCTGATTTCAAATACTGGATTTTCGTATAAGTCTGATGTGTCTTCGTTGTTGTTTAATCTTATTTTGAAATTAACTCCTTCATTTGCTGAAACACTAGAAAGTTCTGATTGTGATATTTCTAATGTTGCATTTGATGTAGTTGGATTTACACTAACTACTGTTTCTGCTTCGCCTAAATCATCAATTGCTCCTTCATTATATGTTATATATGCTTGTGATGCATTGATTAATTTAGCAAATGTTTTAATGTCATCTCTTGTGAAATCTATTTTCTTTATTGATTTTGTGCTTATAATTGAAATGTTCCCATCTGTTATTGGTCCTGATGTTATTATTTTTATTTTTGTAGTTCCATCTGGATAATCTACTATATAATTTCCTTCTTCGTTTGCATCTTGTTCAAATTTTATTTCTTTTATTAATTCATCGTTTCCATTATATATTTGAACATAACCTGATTCTCCTAATATATTAACTAAATTCTCTCTTGAAAATTCAGTTGATTTATAATTAGAAGCAGTTTCAATATTATATTCATACATATTTTGCTCATCTGTAAAATATTCTCTAGTGTCTACTATTTCTAAAGAGCTTATTAAATCTGATCTGCTGATGTTTAATATATCTTTTTTAGTATATGTTATTTCGTATTTTTCGTTTTGGCTATCTGCCATTAAATAACCTTTGCTTATTGGTTCGTCTTTGTCTTCTTTCATATATTGAACTATGTTTCCAATTGCTTGAGTTAAATCATATGCTATCTCAAACTTATTATTTTCTGTGTTTCCTGCATAATTATTTATTGTAAATTCTACATTTCCATTTACTGTTGTTATTTCTGCGTTTTCTCCTGTGTATGAGAATGTTATTGTATATTCATCTGAACCATATGAATTGAAGATTGCTCCATCTTTTTCATTGTTTCCTACATTAATATATAAAACATTTTCTTCTCTTCTATAGTTTGATTCTGTAAATTCAATCTTGCTATCTTCTCTTCCTTCTGTGTAGCTTAATTTGTTTGCTTCAACTTGTATATTTGAAATTTCTAATCCTTCAACTTGTGGTATATCTATTTTTAATTCTGAATTTTTTATTGGTAAATTGTTTGTTTGATCTTTACCTGATATTTTAGCACTAACTTGTAGTATTTTTCCTTTTACTCCGTCTCTTTCGTAGTTAATATTTTTTATCACGTTATATTCAAGATTTGTAGAAGTTTGTTCTTTCCATGAAAGATTTGCATTTAATGTCTTTTCTATTTTTTGCTCTTTTCCTTCGTTGTCAACAAAGATTCCTGAAAAAGTTACTTGATTTGATTTGCTTATGTATGTTGATGTCATACTATCTTTTCTTACAAATTCAATTGGTATTGATATTTTTTGTGATTCATTTTCATTTAATGCTTGGACTTTTATTTGATTATCTTTAATTTTCACATCTGAATTTTCTTGGATTGTGAAATTTAGATTGTCGCCAAACTTTAATGTTCCACTTTTCAAATACCCTTTCTCATTAACTTTAATTTCAAAATTCAACTTTAGATTTTTTTCACTAACATCACAATTAAGCGATTCTGCATTTTCTACAGTTTCACTTGAAAAATAGCTTTTTACTTCAACTGCGTTTTCATTGTTTTCTGCTGCAAAGCTAAAGTTATTTAAAATTGGCATTGCGTCTAGCAATGTTAATAGAAAAATAATCATTGTTGCAATTATTTTTTTGAAAATCATCTTTTTCTTTTGCATAGTAACTTTTTTCCCTTCTACTTTCTTGCTGTTTAGCATATTCATTATTTATATTAATAGTTTTTATTTTTATGTCAATATAAGTTTTTTTCCATTTTTATTATCTTAATTTACTATGTTTTTACGGATATACAAGAAAAAAAGCAATTTTAAATTCTTATTAAGTTTTGTTTACATTTTAAAAACTAATTATTTTTTTCACAATTCTTAGTTGTGTTTCATAATATATATAAAAACGTTGCATATATTGAAACTAGGAGGGTTTCGTATGAATAATTTAGATATGAATGCTATAATGAAAATGCTTTCAAAAATGGATAAAAAAGACTTGGAAGTTGGGCTTGCCAAGGCTCAGGAGATTTTAAAACAAAAGGGCGTTGAAAATAATAACAATTCTAAGAAATAGTTTTAGAAAATTATTGTTGCTTGCTCATGTCTTTTGCTATCTGTATTATGATTGGATTATTTTATTTTTATCATAAGTAATCCTTATAAAATTTTTAAAAGGAGGTATTTTCATGGATCCAGATTTATTAAAGCAATTGTCTGATATGCTTTCCGAAAAAGATATTGATTTGAATCAAATTTTGGAGAATTTTCAGTCTACGTCATCTGATGAAAATACCGCCAATTCACAAAATGATTCTAATCAGTTTGATCCAGAGATGCTACTTAAAATGCAAAAGCTTTTAAGTTTACTAAATAAAAATAAAGATTCTAAAGATGAAGTTCTATTAAAGGCTCTGAAGCCTTATATGAGGGATTCTAGAAAGGAAAAAATTGATCAGTATATAAAGCTATTACATATTTTAAACTTATTCGAGAAATTTCAAGAAATGGGAGGGAATTTAAGTGATTTTTTATAATCCATTTTTTTCAGGATTCCCTCCTTTTCCATTCGAAAAATCCACAAAGTCTTCACGAAAAGTGGATAACACCTTTAAAAAATCTAGTTTTTATTTACAAAGACAAAATAATGAAGTTCAAAATAACGTTGATATACCAGCAGAAAGTTCAAATTACATAGTTACTTCTAAAAATTTTTCTGAAACTTCTAAACGTCAATCGGACAATAAAAAAAGTAATCCTAAATCTTCCTTTTCTCTTGGAAAATTTAATGATTACTTACAAGAAACCGATAGCCTTATTCTTTTAGCTTTATTATATTTTTTATATACTCAAAAATCATCTAGTGGTCCTTTAATGATTTGTTTGCTATTACTTTTACTTGATGATGATTAACCTATTTCTATATTTTCACCGTCTAAATATATGAATGGTAGTTTATAATCATTTTCAGGTATTTCTTTTAGTATATTTGAAATTCTAACTTGTGTAGGTTCAATGGAATTTGCAGATATTATTGCTTTTTTATTTCCATTTGCTCCTGCATGAGCTAGTCCTCTGATTTTTCCTGTTACTATAATGTTTTCTCCTGCTATTACTTCTGCTCCATAGTTTAGATCTCCTAGTATAGCAATGCTTCCAGAGAATTCTTCACGTTGACCTGAACGTAAATTTCCTCTTATAAATTTAGTTTCTGATGTTTCAACCGAACTTTCAAATGTTCTTTTTATTGCGTGTAATCCTAGAACTTCGCTAGTATCTCCAAATGTTATTTTTGTATCAATATCGTCTTTTAAAATCATTTTTATTGCTGTTTGTTCGTTCTCTTTTAATGCTTTGCCAATTATGTGTATAGGTTTAATATCTTTTTCATAGTATTTTTTTATACGAGGTAATTTTGCTCTAAATTCTTCTAATACCTCATCAAAATCTGTTGCTGCATTTACCATAATTTTAATTTCTTCTTTTGTACTTGAAACTCTTAAACAACTTCTCATAATTTTACTCATTCCTTTTAAAACATTAATTTTTAATAACTTTTTCGAAATAATTATATCATCATTTTTGTCTTTTGTGTTGTTTTTATTTATATTCTAGGAAAGTTTTTAAACTTTCCTAGGTGATTTACTATCTAATAAATTCTGTTTCAGCACTTGCGCTTACGTCTTCATTTACTTGTTGTACGTTCATTCCAAAGTATTCACTGATTATATCTCTTACAACTTCTGCAACATAATATCCGTGTCCACCGTTTTCAACCATACCTACTACTGCAATTTCTGGATCATCAAATGGGGCAAATCCAACGAACCATGCATTTATAATGTCATTTCCATCTGCATCTTTTCCAGCTTCTGTTGAGCCTGTTTTACCTCCAACTGCAATGCTAAAACCTTGGAAGATTGATGCTGCTGTACCAGTATCATCTGTAACACCTCTCATTCCTTCTAGTACTGCATTCATATTTTCATCACTTATTTGTAAGCTATCTGTATCTTTTGCTGTAATACCCAGCTTTTCATTTACGTATTCTTGAATTTCTGCTGCTGATACTTGTTTTCCGTCTGATGTAACTATATTTTTTATTACTGTTGGATTTACTACTTTTCCTCTGTTTGCAACCATTGCAATGTATTTTGCTACTTGCATTGGTGTAAAGTCATTGTAACTTTGTCCAATTGCTGCAGAAAGTAATGTACTTTCTGGTGCTGTATCGTGTTTTGCCTCTGATGTTTGAGGTGATGCTAATGTTCCACTTGCTTCATATGGTAACTCTATTCCCGTTTTTCTACCTAGTCCAAAATAGTTAGCATATGCTGATAATTTGTCTAGTCCTAATCTCCATCCTGTTTCGTAAAAATAATAGTTACATGATTTTTCCAATGCTTGTATTACATTTATATTTCCATGTCCTGTATGATATGAATCATATATCCAGCAATGGGGTTTATTTCCTCGTGGATAAATTCCTGTATCATTTATTCTTTCTCTTGTCGTTATTTTTCCTTCTTGCAATCCTGCAATCGCAGTTACCATCTTGAATATAGATCCTGGAGCATATGTTCCTTGTATTGCTCTATTCATAAGTGCTGAATTTGCATTGTATTCATTATATTTTGCTTGGCTAATTCCGTTTAAAAATTGTGATGGTTCATAATCTGGATAACTTACCATTGCTAGTACTTCACCTGTTTTTACATTCATAACTACAGCTGAACCACCTTGCGCATTATATGTTTTTCCAAATCCACCTGATTTAATTTTTTCTATATTGTTTTTTAGTGCATTTTCTGTTACGCTTTGTAAGTTTGCATCAATTGTTAATACAACATTCGCTCCACCTACAGCTTCTTTTGTAACGTACTCTCCTGTGGATGTTCCGTCAACGGTCATATCAATTTGCTTTGTTCCATTTTCACCTTTTAGGTAATCTTCAAATAATCTTTCAATTCCTGTTTTACCTATGTAATCATCTTTTTGATATCTATCAGATTTTTCAGCGTATTCGTCTTCTCCAATTCTTCCAATATAGCCAATTACGTGTGATGCCAAGCTTCCTTGCGTGTATACTCTATTTGCTTTTGTTTCTACTGAAACTCCTGGCAATTCTTGACCTTGTTCATCAATTTCTAGAATGCTTGCTCTTGATACATTAGAAGCTATTTGCAATGCACTTGTTGAAGAATATCCTTCGCTTTCAATTGTATATCTTAATCCAATTATTTTTCTTGCTTTTATTAAATCAGCTTCTGTTACTTTGTATTTATCTTTCATTACATAAAAAGCTTCTTCTGGGCTTGCTTGTGCTGATATTTTATATTTATCACGCCAGTTATTTAGTTCTTCTTCTGAATCAAAATTATATTGAAATGGCTCAACTGATATTGGAAATTCATCAATATACTTGTCCCCATTTTTTTCGAATATATCAGCTAATTTAAGCATTGCATTATTAATTTCTTCGTCTGTTGCTTTTGTTTTGAAAAGTTGTACGTTAAATCCCATTTGTGTGTCTGCCAAAATTGTTCCTGTTCTATCTAGAATTTTTCCTCTGGCTGCTTGTATTACCGCTTCTTTTGATAGTTTTGTATTTGAGGTTTCACGATATTCTTTTCCATGTATAATTTGCAGATTAAATAACTGAACAAGCAAAACTATTCCGAACTATGTAAATAAATGTATTTAATAAATTAAATCTAAAATTCGTTTTTTCTGTTTCTGTTTTATTAAACAAATTCTACCTTCTTTCTAAAAATATCTTGTTAATATATTTTTTTCTTTGAATTGTCTTTCTAATAATGCTCCTAATTTTATAAAAGCATTATAGAAAATAATTGTTAATATTGTGTTGTATATTACTTCTACTAATAATATTTTTGAAAATGCTTCAATTTCAATTGGTATCTCAAGGATTAAAGCATTTAAAAAGTAATTTGTTACTTCAAAAACTAGTGTCATTCCTATTACCATAATTAATATTGTAAATTTATTGTCTTTTGAAAAGTTTTTATCAAAATAATTTGCTATTATTGATATTAAACAAAATAATATTGCTGTTGCTCCTAGTGTTTTGCCTATTACTAAATCTAATGTTATTCCTGTTAATAATGCCATAATTAAGGAAAATTTATTATCTGTGAATAGTCCTAAAAATAATATGTATATTACAAATATATTTGGACTTATTCCTGCAATTGTAAACCATCCGAAAAAGTTAGCTTGTATGAAATATAGTATTATAAAAATAAAATATGTAATAACTCCTATAACAAATTTTTTCATTTTAATCCTTTCTATTGGCTCTATTGCTTTATTACAAGAACCGTGTATAATTTTGAAAAGTCAACTGCTGTTTCAACAATTGCATATCTGTCTGTTATATTTTTTGTATTTACTACTTGTTTGATTGTTCCTATTGTAATTCCTTTTGGATAAATACCACCAATACCTGAAGTTACTACACTATCTCCTACTAGTAATTCTGATGATGTGTCAATGTATGATGCGTTCAAACATTTGTTATTTTCTACAGATCCTCTACATATAATACTTTCTGATGATGTGCTAATCATTGCACTAACTGAGCTCGCACTGTCTACAATTACTTGAACTTTAGCTGTGTTATCTGTTACTGATATAACGTGTCCCACTAATCCTTTGTCTGCTATTACTGTCATATTTTTTTCAATTCCTTGTTTTGAGCCTGCATTTATGACAATGTTACTGCTGTAGTTACTTACATCTCTATCTATTACATATGCTGGAATTGTTTCATATTCCTGATATTTTTCTGAAAGGTTTGCATATTCTTGCAATTTTGAATTTTCTGCTTTTAATACTTCAAGTTCTCTTACTTGTGTTTCAAGTTCTTGATTTTTGGATTTTAATTCTTCATTTTCTTTTTTTAATGTATCTAAGTTTGTAAAAAATTCTGTATCACCTTTTACTTTATGTCCTAGCATTGTAAATGCGTTTTGAACAGGCATAATTATTGAAGTTACAAAGCTTTCTGCATATGATAAATTATCTCTATTTAAATTTGTTAAAATTACTAATAATATTAATATTATTACTGCAATTACTGTTCCTATTGCTCCAGAACGTTTATTTTTATACATATACTAAACTCTCCTTTTAGTTTTTAATTCTCTCATTTTGCTGTCGTCATTTAAAATTTTATTTATACCAAGAGCAACACATTCCATTGGTTTTTCTGCAATTGTTGCATTTACTCTAACTCTCTCTTTTATTACTTCATCTATTTTGTCTATACATGCTCCACCACCTGTTATTGTTAGCCCCTTTTTATATATGTCATTTATCAATTCTGGTGGAGTTCTGTCTAATGTTTCTCTAATTGCTTCTATTATCTTTTCAAGTGACACTTTAATTGCATCATGAATCTGAAAAGCATTTACTCTTATTTTTTTAGGGAATCCTGTGACTAAATCTCTTCCTTTTACTTCTTTTATCTGATTTACTATCGGCTTAACAGAGGCTAGTTCAATTTTTAGTTTTTCTGCTGCATTTTTTCCAATTTCGACATTCATATTTTTCTTTATATATTCTATTATGTTTTCATCTAAATCGTCTCCAGCAATTCTTACATAGTTGCATGAAACTATTCTTCCTAATGCTATAACTGCTATTTCTGTTGTTCCACTACCAATGTCTACTATCATTGAAGCTTCTGGACTTGATACATCTAAACCGTCTCCTATCGCTGCTGCTAATGTTTCTTCTACGAAATAAATTTCTTTTGCTCCTGTTGCTAATACTAATTTTAAAACTGCTCTTTTTTCTACTTCTGTCATTCCAATGTGTAAATTTATAAGTACTCTTGGACTTCCTATATTTTCTTCTCTTTGAAGTTCTTCTATTATTTCTTTTACAATCATTTCTGTTGCATTTAAGTTTGCAATTCCACCATGTTTAAGTGGTCTTAGTGCTTCTATTTTTTCTGGCGTTTTGCCTATCATTTGTTTTGCTTCATTTCCAACTGCTACTATATCATTAGTCTTTTTTTCTATTGCTATTATTGCTGGTTCATTTTTTATAATCCCTTTGTCTTTTAAGACTACTAATATAGATGATGTTCCTAAATCAATTCCAACATCCTTACCATGAAATTTAAAAAAGTTCATATTTTCAACAATCCTTCCAAATGTCCTAAATTTACATGTTTAAACTTTTAAATAAGTCATGCATAATTTATTATTTGACGCATTTATACAAATGCACTTCTATATTCTCCATCCCCAATTACTATGTGGTCTAAAAGTTTTATTCCAAACATTTCAGCACATAATTTTATTCTTTTTGTTACTTCAAAATCTTCTTTGCTAGGGGTTGCATTTCCACTTGGATGATTGTGCAATAAAATAATTTTATTTGCTCCCATTTTGATTGGTTCTGCTAAAATATCTTTTGGTTCAACTATTGCTGAATTTGTCCCCCCTAAAGAAACATCTTGTATTCTTAAAATTTTATTTTTTGTGTTTAAAATAATAATTTTCACTATTTCTCTTTTCTCAAATCGTAATTCTTCCATAAAAAGCTTAGCGACATCATCTGTTGATTTTACGAATATCTCGTTTTCAACTGGTCTTGTTAAGCGCTTTGCAATTTCAAATGCTGCTTTCAATCTTATTGCTTTTACTCTACCTATACCTTTTATTTTCTTTAGTTCTTCTAACGAAAGATTTTGCAATGCTCTTAATTTATTTTCTGTGCAACCATTTGCAAGTGAAATAACTCTTTGAGCTAATTGAATCGATGTTTCTTCTTTTGTTCCGCTTTCTATTATGATTGCCAATAATTCTGAATTTGATAATGTTTTTTCGCCATACATTTCTAATTTTTCATATGGTCTTTCAGACATTGGTAATTCTCGTATTCTTTTTGTCAATTAAAGTATCCTTTCTGTAGCCCCCAAGCATCTTTTTTTAGATACTTTCCATTAAAATTTATTATAAATAAATGCTGCAACTATCATTCCAACTATGCTTGCTACATTTATTTTTATGCGTAATTCTAAACTAATTCTTAATATACTTAAATCTATCCCTACAGGTCCGCTAGTTCCAAATTCTTCTCCATATGCTAGCCAAGATAACCAGCTTACTTGAGAGGCAAAATTAGCAATAAGCCCTCCTATAACTATTCCACATAGTAAAAAAATTAATAATATCCACAAATTTCTTTCTCTTATCATACTAAATTTCCTTTCCGCAGTAGTAATTTTAGTATTTTTTTGTCTTGTTTTTTGAGCATATTTTTTTACTACTACATTTTGTCTTTTGCTACGGATAATTACATTTAAGCACGTATGTATTATATATTCTAGGAGCTTTTTTTTCAAGTTTTTTTCCACGTTTTCCACATTTTTATCATTTATTTTTTTCATGTCTAGTGCTACAATTTATTTAAGTTTATTTTATTGCAAAAGGAGACTATAATAAATGTCTAATTTCAAATATATTTACATACCTGTTTCTACCTTAGAAGAGAATCAGATTTCAAAAGAATCTGCCTTTCAAAACTCTACTAAATTTCAAAATTTTTTGAAGACTTTTCTTAATGAAACCGTGCCTTTTTCTGAAATAACTAACATATTTTTTGCTAATAATTGTTTTATTTTTGCTGTAAAAAATAAAACTAATATAGAATTTGAAAATGCTTCTACTTTTTATGAATTTAAGTCTTTTATTAATGAAACACCATTTGCAAATAAAATTGAGATTGATGATAAAAAAAGAGAAATATCAGTTTTATCAGATATTCCCCCTATTTTTTATAATTTATTGTATGAATTTTTAGTATAAATAATTTTGTGGATTGTAGCATATTCCGTTTATTCTTACTTCTAGATGTAAGTGTGGCCCTGTTGAATTTCCTGTTGTTCCAACTGTTGATATCATTTGTCCTTGTGATACTTTTTGTCCAACAGAACAGTTTATTGAATTGCAGTGCGCATAATATGTTTGAACACCATTTCCATGATCTATTACTACTAAATTTCCATATGTACCTTTACGTGCTGCATATGTAACTGTACCTGCTGCTGCTGCTCCGATTGCTGTCCCTTTAGTTGTTGCTATATCCAATCCTGTATGAATTCCTCTACTTCTTCTTCCAAATGGTGATGTAATTGTTCCTGAAACTGGTCTTGCAAGAGTAATTCCAAGTGCTCGTCTTTCATATGAAACTTTTTGAGATGTGTTTACCGTTCCCAATCTTGAAGATACTGCTGTTTGAGGTTCAGCAACTACTTTTGGTGCAACATATAGAGCAGATACAACATTTTCAGTTGTTGATTCTTCTAGTTTTTCTGAAGAATATTTTGCTACATATGAAATACTTTCTACGTTTGTACTATTTTTTCCTTTTAGTTCTGCAATTATTTTTTCTGCTTCTTCTGCTGTAGCTACATATGCTTTTTCTTCGCCGTCTTGCATTATTGCAAAGCTTTTATAATATGGTGTACCTGATGCAATTACTGTATCAAATACTTCATCTTCATTTATTTCAACATCTTTTTTAGAATAGCAAATTTCATATTCTGGCATCTGGTCAATTTCTAAAAAAGCCACCTGTTCTCCATCTCCAGAGTTCATATATTTATCTATTCTCTCTTCTAATTGTCTTTTGGTATCAGTATAACCTATTATTGTTCCATTTAGTTTAACCGCATACATTGGTTTAAACAAAAAATATAGTACCCCTAATACTAAAAATAACGCTATTGCTATTATTATTACTAATTTTATTGATTTTCTAAAGTGAACAAAAAGAGTCTTCATTTGTCTTCCTTTCCAAACTTTATATAATATAAATTTATATTATACGCGAATATTATACCTTATAACTGCGTTTTTCTCAAAGCCAATTTTCTTAATTTTTCAAAATAAATATTACAATAGCTCTTTATTTCTCTAATTTATTCGTTTTTTCTAACCTTTTCTTTAAATACCATAGGGAAATAAGCTTTTCCTTCATTTTTGAATAAATTTTAGATTTTTGTAAATACTTTATTTGAAATATTTATGTAAGGAGGATTAAAATGGCAAATTTAACTCAGGTCGAATTACAAAATTTAAGACATCTTATTGGAGTTCAAGATACAAACTTTCAAAAACTAACAAATTACGCTAATACATGCGTTGATCCGCAGATTAAGCAATTATTTACTAAGTCTGCGCAGGACACATTAAATACAAAGCAAAAATTAATGTCTTTTTTATCTGAATAAGAAGGGAGTGAAATATTATGGATGAAAAATATATGGTTAATGACATATTAGAAGGATCAAAAAGTTCTTTAAAAACATATGCTGGAGTAATTACAGAAGCTGAAAACACTAATTTACGTCAAACTTTACAAGAGATTAGAAATTCTCAAGAAACTTTTCAGTATGATTTGTACAGAGTCGCTAATTTAAAGGGATACTATACTCCATCAGCTCAAGCAAGTCAATCTGAAATTAATCAAGTAAAAACAGAAGTTCAATCTTAAGACTATACTTTTTGGTATGGTCTTTTTTCACATCTTAATTTATTTTTGAATAAAATATTTATTAGTATAGTTGAAAATTTGATTTATTTTCAATTAGATTTGTACATTCGGAAAGGAATGCAATTTAATATGGAAACTTTAAAATTAGGTTCTACTGGTACTATTGTGCAATATTTACAAAGTACTTTAAAAACTCTTGGATTTTATAATGGTAAAATTGACGGAATTTTTGGAAATCAAACTAAAAATGCTGTTATTATATTTCAGCGCGAATTTGGAATCTCTCAAGATGGGATTGTTGGGCAAAACACTTGGAACAAGCTTTCTTCGTTTTTTTATATTGTTCCCACTGATATTTCTTACGGATCAAATATATTAGCAATAAATTCAAAAGGGTTTGCTTCTAAATTTCCTTTTTTAGAACAAGGCAATATTGGTTATTCTGTTTTGGGAAAAGAATTAAAATATTTTAAATTTGGTAATGGGTCTAAATATGTTTTTTATAGTGGTTCTATTCATGGGAATGAATGGATTAACACTACTCTTTTAATGAAATTTTTGGAGAATTTATGTACAGCATATTTGAATCGTGAGAGCATTTGGGGCTATCCTGCTGTTTCTCTTTTTAGTCAGTATACATTGTATGTTGTTCCTCTTGCTAATCCTGATGGGGTCGATTTGGTCGTTGGTAATTTGCAAAAGTATGATTCAAAAAGTTACAATTCTGCTAGACAGCTCTCGCTTAATTATCCTTCTATTCCGTTTCCAAATGGTTGGAAAGCAAATATTGAGGGTATCGATCTAAATCTCCAATTTCCTGCTGAATGGGAAATGGCTCGTAGTAATAAATTTTCTCAAGGATATACTAAGCCTGGCCCTAGAGATTATGTTGGTCCATCTCCTTTGTATGCTCCTGAAGCAAGGGGGATATATAATTTTACTTTGAGTAAGAGATTTTCATTGATACTTGCATATCATTCTCAAGGTGAAACAATTTACTGGAAGTTCTTAAATTATTTACCTCCTCATTCATATGAAATCGGCAGACATTTTAGTCAAGTAAGTGGTTATCTACTTGAGACTACTCCATATGTTTCTGGTTTTGCTGGTTATAAGGATTGGTTTATTCAAAATTATAATTTACCTGGATACACAATAGAAACTGGTTTAGGGAAAAATCCTCTTCCAATTTCACAATTTCAAGATATTTATAATAAAAATATTGGCACATTGATTTTGGGTATGTTGCTCGTTTAAAAAGTTATTTTATATGCTAGGAACTTCAGACAACATTCCTATTATATAAAAAAAGACCTATAAAGTATTTTTTTCTACTTTATAGGTCCTATTATTAATTGTTTTTATATTTTAGAATGCATCTGATTCACATTGTGTTCCACTTGGTATTTGTTTGTTTCTTAAGTTAGTGTTTCCAAATGCGAAGTGTCCAATGTATTTTAATCCTGAATTAAATTTTACTGAACCGTTTTGGAATCCATTACAATATCTAAATGCAGATTGTTCTATTCTTTCTAACTTATCATTACATATTAATGTGCTTAAGTTGTTTTGGCAACTTTCAAATGCTGATTCTCCAATTACTTTTACCTCTGCTCCTAGTGTTACAGATCTTAAACTACTACATCCCTTGAATGTTCTAGGTAGTATTTCTGTTATTTTAGTGTTTCCATTAAAATCTATTTTATTTAATCTAGGTTGTCCCCAGTTTACTGATGCAAATGCTTCTTCTCCAATGTATTCCAGATTTTCTGGCATTATTAATTCTGCAATTGCTCCATTTGCAAATGCTCTTTTCTCTATTCTCCTTAGTGATGATGGTAAGTCTATTTTCATTGTGCTATTTGCATTTGAATTATTCATAAAGCACCCTTCTGGAATAATTTCTATTGGTGCATCTATTGTTATTGTAGAAAGGTTTTGGCAATTTGAAAATGCATATGCTCCAAGACATGTTGTTCCTATTACTAGTTCTTTTGCGTTTACTGCCATTGAGAATAGTCCATTACCGCATGATGCTCCATCAGGCATTTGGCAAGATGGGCCAATTGTAATTTTTGTTACTTGTTGGAATCCTGCTCCTCTAAATGCGTTAACATCAATTATTTTAGCATTTATAAATATTTCTTTTGGGTTAGATCCACCACCTAGGACAGTTGATTCAACATCTTTTACTGTTCCCGGAATTTTTAAAGCTCCACCATTTAAGTTTACACCTGTAAATGCATTTTTTCTTATTCCTATTATTGGTTTTCCATTTGATTGATATGCTGGTATAATTATGTTTTTCCAGTTAATTGAATCTGTAAAATATTTTGAATATGCTGGATCATTACGATGTTTATCGCAGAATTCTTTATCAACTCCAGTAATATATCCAGAGTCATCATAGGTAAACATATCTGAAGGTGCATTAAAACATTCGTCTTCCCATGATGGTGTTTTTGACTCAACATGTAATTTATCAAATACTTCTTTTGGCCTTGGATAATTTTTCTTTCCAACTTCTAGAGTATTTTCTGCATATACAGTATGAGTCGCTTCGTTTATGTAATATTGTGTATCATATACTTTTGTAACTCCTATAAAGTCTGTATTTACTAAATAATATGTATCTCCGTCATTTTGATTAAAAAATTCGTCATCACCTTTCATTTGACCTCTTGTTTTTTTAGTTTTCTGGTCAATTGGTAAGACTCCGTTTTCAATGTAATACATTTGAGCTTTGTTTTCGATTTCTTCTATGTCTGCTCGCATGTTACCAAATTGCTCCATTTGTATTGAGTTTCTCGCATAAAATGCTAAAACCGAAATAATAATGGTAATGACTATAACCATAAGGGTAATTGTTATAATTGTAACTCCATTTTCTTTTTTTACAAATTTTTTCATATTATTTGTATTCCTTTCTTCGGATATCAGTCAGCTTTTTACAACCTATCCCTTATTTTTCTTCTTTTGTTTCTTCTTGGCAGGTATCTTTTATTTCTTCAAAAAATTCTTTAAACCCTAACGCAAAAACTGCGATTACTATAAGTAAAAATGAAATTGCTTTCCATACTCCACTTTCTAATAAAATTATTGCAAACATTCCTAGTGATGCGCTTATGCAATATAAAATCATAACGGCTTCTTTTTGTGAGAAACCATGTTTTAATAATTTATGGTGTAAATGTCCTGCATCTGGTTTCATGATTCCTTTTATTGATTTGTTTTTAACAATTCTTCTAACTATTGCAAATAGTGTATCAAATATTGGTAATCCTAAAATTATTATTGGTAATACAACTACAAGTGCTGTATATGTTTTTGCCACTCCTAATATTGAAATTACAGCTAATGAATATCCAAGGAAGTTTGATCCTGTATCACCTATAAATGTTTTTGCAGGATTTAAATTGTATGGTAAAAATCCTACTAATGCTCCTATAAGTGATGTTATTAAAATTATTGAAACTACTGGTGATCCGCTTAATGCAAATACTATAAGCATTGAAACGCATGAAATTATTGAAATTCCTGATGATAGGCCATCTAGTCCGTCTATCAAATTGATTGCATTTGTTATACCCACAATCCAACCTATTGTAACAATTGTTGAAACAGTGTGTAAAAAGTTTGTTGAATCTCCAAATCTTTGGAAAAATGATATATTCGTTATATCAATTCTTATTCCTGACGCAACAACTATGCATGCTGCTATAATTTGAACAGTCAATTTTGTTACAGCTGATAATGATTTAACATCATCTATAAAACATGTAACTACAATTAATAACATTCCTATAAAGAATCCGCATAATTTTAAGTGATAATTTCCTTCCACTAAGTTAATTTGGTTTTCAAGTGTCAAGCTTATTAAGAGATAAGAGATTGAAACTAAAAATCCACAAACTACGGCAACTCCTCCAAGTCTTGGCATGACAACTTTATTAATTCTTCGTTCGTCTTTTGGATTGTCAACTGCGCCTAATTTTTTTGCTAGCTTTATAGTTTTAGGTGTGATCATAAACGCTGTTATAAATGCAAGCAAAAATGCAATAATAATGTCTCCCCACATAACTTTTTCTCCTTATTTCATATTTTTTTCTTCTATTTTTTTAATCATTTCTAATCTTTCTGCATATCTTCCATTTAAAAATTCTGAATTTAACCAAGTGTCAATTATCTTAGTTGCTTCTTCAATTGATATAAAATCTCCTGCTAAAACTAATACATTTAAATCTGAGTGTTCTTTTCCGTCTTTTGCAGCTTCAATTGATTGACAAATTCCTGCGCGAATTCCTTTAAATTTGTTTGCTACCATTGACATTCCAATCCCTGATCCGCAAATTAATATTGCTTTATCTTTTGAGGGATCCATGCTTGAACATACTTTTTCTGCTATTAAAGGATAGTGTGCTACTTCTGTTGAATTTGTTCCAAAGTCTTTAAATTCAATTTCTTGGCTATCTAAATATTTTTTTATTTTTTCTTTTAATTCATAACCTCTATGGTCTGCTCCTAAAAAAATCATTTTTTTCTCCTTTTTAAATATATAGTAGTATATCATTGAAATAATTGATTTACAAGATTTTAGAAATTAGTTTGCAAAAAAAAATAGGAAAGTTTATAAATAACTTTCCTACTTTCTTTTATTTTAAACATAATTTTGAGGATTTAATGTGTTACCATTATATCTTATCTCAAAATGTAAGTGAGGTCCTGTTGACCTACCTGTACTACCTGTGGCTGAAATATTTTGACCTTGTGTAACTGTTTGACCAGCTGATACATATAATGCACTACAGTGTGCATAGTATGTTTGGTATCCATTTCCGTGGTCTATAATTACTAGGTATCCATAATTTCCTTTCCATCCAGCAAATGTTACTGTTCCTGCTGCTGCTGCATATGCTGGTGTTCCTTGAGGTACTGCGAAGTCTGTTCCTGTATGGAAGTCTGAAGATCTTTGACCATATTTTGATGATATAATTCCTCCACTAACTGGTCTCATAAATGTAGCTCCAGTTGCTGGTATTGATGCTCCAGCTGTTCCTCTTGTTGTAGCTGTTCCTCTGGCTGACACACTTGCTGCTTTTTTAGCAGCTGCTATTTTTGCGGCTTCTTCTTGTTTCTTTTTTTCTTCTTGTTTCTTTTTTTCTTCTTGTTTCTTTTTTTCTTCTTGTTCTTTTTCGTATTCTTGTACTTTTACTTCAACATCCTTATTTATCTCTGTTTTAGCAACTTCCACTGTAGTCGTATCTGGATTTATTTCCTTTTTATCTCTTTCTTGTTCTTCAATTTCTAGGTTTAATTCTACACCTTCGGTAGTATTAGCTTTTATTTCATTAACAACAGCTTCTGCTTCCTCTTGTGTATTTACAATCCCCTTTTCATTTCCGTCCAACTTAATTGCATACGTTCTACATTTAATTTCAGCACTTTCTTCTACTAAAGCAAGTATTTCTTCTTCTTTAGTCTCGTTTTCTTTAACATTACTTACTAGTTCAAGTTCGTACTCTGGCATTGCTTCGATTTTTATTGAAGTGATGTTTCCTTCTAAGTTGTTTGCAAATTTTTCAATTTTTTCTTGCATTTTTTCCTTATCTTCAATATATCCAATTACTTTACCATTAAGCGTTACCTTATATAATGGTTTATATTTAATGTAAATGAATGATGCTATTAGTAAAAGACCTACTGTAATAATCATTGAAATTTTAAACAGTCTTTTTCCATAATATTTTATACACTTACTTACGATAAATATTCACTCCTTTTCTTATTTTTTTGGTGTCGCGCATTTTTAATTATACCATCTGCGACACATTTTGGCAATTTTCATATTTTAGCATTTCCCGTTTTTAGCCATTTTATACATTATCATAAAAGTTATTTTAAAAGAAAAAGGATAGTAAGCTTTAGTTTTCTTCCTTTTTCTCTTTTTTTCTCCTTTGTTTGGTGGTTGACTTTTACTTAAAAATGCAACCTTCATCTGATTTTGTATATTAAATCTTATGCGGTAATTTATTTTTTTTGCAATTTTTTTGCAATATTTTGTCCACTTTAGGGCAAAATTTATAAAATAGTTAAGGCAATTAGAATTAATTTTTAGCGACGCGCAGTTTGAGAGTTTTTACCTAACGTTTAAACGAAGTTTAAGGAGTGATAAAATCTCTTAGCAAGGAGCAAAAATTAATCTAATTGCCTTAACTATACTTATATATTTATTATAAACGAAAAATACATATCAAAATTTTCTCACATCTTGCTGTCGCATTCCTCGATTCTTGAAAATAAAAATTTATCATTTTTATTTTCAAATCGGGTAGAATGCTTCAATCGAACTCACTTCGTTCGTTTGGTCCCTGCGCGGTGGTTCAAAAATTTTATATGTATTTTTCTTTTTTTAGTATTGTGGATAAATTTTTTTATATCAAAAATACTTGTGGATTATTTTGAAATTAAATAAATTGTAGTAAGTGTTTCCGCTGGTTTCCTTGGATTTTGTTGATGAATTGTAATTAAAAAGATAAGTAAACGAGATAAATGGGATTTTAGAATTAAAAGAGGGTTACGAATGCTTATATTTGGGCGCTTGTAATCTTTTTTTGTCTTTTTTATGTGGTTTTTTATCGAATTTTAGATTTTTGTGGCATTGACGTTTATATAAAGCTCTTTAATATATAAATTATAAATATATAAGGAGTAATGATTATGTTAAAGAAATTTGAAGAGAAGATTACAAAGAAAGGTTTGCTAATTGCAGGTGGAATTGCAATTGCGTTGGTGGCAGTAATTATAGCTATTGCCATAGTATCAAGTAAAGGAGAAGGTACTAAGAAAAAGAATTTTACGCCAGATAGTGAATTAGCTCGTGCAATGACTTATGATCAATTTACTGATGCTGATGCAAGTGTAAATGGTACAGACTATGTTAAGTTCGGTGCGTTTTTCTTGCGAGATATAAACAATGATGGATATGCAGAGAAGATAAAAGGTACATGTAAGCAGGTTGGAAAAGAAGATACGTTGTATATGGAGCTTAATGTGCTTACAAATGGATATTTAGAAAACGGGGTTATAACTATTAACAGTGATAACTTCTATTTGCAAACTGCAATTCCAAAAGATAGTGAAGTAAAAGACAACGTAATTTCAAACAACACAAAACAAATTTCTTTAAATCAAATAAATAATGGTACACAAAAATTATTAA
>OIYY01000072.1_pt1 | contig 72177 bp, 100 predicted proteins | sample 1588341 | NCBI WGS metagenome assembly OIYY01 (sample SAMN03283287) | human gut metagenome | biome: human-associated habitat; material: feces | host: Homo sapiens | place: Peru | collected 2012
TCCGTCCTTAAGGATTGAATAACCAACTTCTCTTTCCAACTTCGCCCGACCAGTGAATACTTCTGGAAAATCTTTTCTGATTCTATTCCAGTAACCCATACCACCTTTTACGCATCCAATACAATTGTTATTTGGATAACCAAGGTCATACATCAAAGGTCGGGCAAATGCAAAAGTCCGTTCAAACAGTCCATGTACTTCTTCTTTTGATAAATTCTTTTCTATCAGCGGAAATTCATGTGTAGCCTGCGGATTGGCTTCTATCGTCCGCTCGGCTCTGTCCCTTTCCTTAAGGTCGAAGCCCCAGACGTAAGTCAACTCACAGTCCTTATGCTGTTCTTCCCACTCTTTTCTCACCCTCTTTTTCAACCAGTTCGTACAAGGTGCGAATCCATTCGCCGGATTTCTGAAGCCACCAAAGGCTCTTACACAATCTTCCACGCACCGGTATTCTTTTGATTTCAATATCTGTATTTTTTTACCGATTGCATTCTCGCAATCCTTAATGAATCTGATACTATCCGGATGTTGGTCAGCTATATCTATGTAAATCCATTCGTCTACATCACCGGCTAAATATCCAGCCATAAAACTACTGATTCCTGCACTTACCCAACATACTTTTAATTTTTTCATGACAACCACTTAACAGAAATACTCCTGTGTCCGTGGATAAAGGAATCTGGCTTACCACTCTGATTTCTTGCAGTTTCGCCGAATATTTTACGAACCCACTACTCAATCAAACGCATTGTTCATCCTTTTTGTTCTCGCTATTAATCACACCGTTAGCGGTCAACCTTGGTCTACCAAGGCTTCTGTCATTACTCCTTTCTCATTCCATTTGCTTTTAAAATTTCATCTATGCAGGCATTCCATCCTGCATTCATTTCGTCTGTAAAATAACTATTTGTGTAGCATTCCTGCGAATGCACTGTTTCTTTTTTCTCTGGCAGTTCCCGAAGCGGACACTTTTCATGCCGTTTCTCGGTAAAAGTATTCTGTGACAGTCTTGATACTCCATTGTTGAGTACATTCATAAGCTGGCACTTCTTAATGCCTTGAAACTCATACAGAAATTTGCATTCACTGCACGATTCCGGCATATTCATAATCAATATTGCTTTAGTCATATAATTCTTCCTTTCTTCACTGCACTATCTCTTTTACCTTTTTCTCGTAAAATTCTTCCGAAATATACTGATCTCTATGAGGGAACTTACTGTCTGTCAGAACAGCATAGGCTTCCGCCCAAGACAGACCTCCTCTGGCTGCTAATCTGTCTAATGTCTGTCCACAATGGTTTTTTAATGCCTGTTCTTCATGCGGTTTAATGATATCGTAGGGAATATATTCCTTCCCTTTGTTTGTCATAATCGGAAATTCTTTCATATACTACCTCTATTTCAGTTTACAACATTACCAGTTCCCACTTGTTGATAAGCGTACTTGCAATGCTTCTCGTTACATGCGTCATAATTTCAGCTTGTGAATGATTTTCTGCAGCATACTTTCTAACAGAATCCAAATCATAAGAAAACCCTGCATCGTCAAGGTACTGTCTGATAAACCGCTCATTGTCTTCCGCTGAAAGCCTATGTAACTCATGCTTTTCTGTAAATCTACGCTTAACTGCGGTATCAACATCATCCATAAGGTTTGTTGCGGCAATAATTACGTGGTCATTCGTAACGGAATCTAATAGCTGTAATAAACATGTAGTGCTTCTGGAAATTTCTGCGCTTGCACCGCCACCACCATATTCCCTCTTTACTGCCAAGCTGTCGATTTCATCCAACATTACAACGCATTGATGCTGGTTTATGAAATCAAACAGTTTCGTGAGATTTTTTGCAGTTCCACCAAGATAACTATCAAGCATTCTTGAAAAATTCACATATAAATACGGCATTCCAAGTTTATATGCTACATATCTGGAAAAAGCCGTCTTTCCGACTCCACTTTCGCCATAGAGCAATGTTGCATTCAGATACGGGATCTGTTTCTCCATAAGTTGTAAACTCACATCATTCATGTTCTTGATCAGTTCGAATAATTCCTTTTCTTCATTGGTCAGATAATATCTGCTTTCTAAGTATGTATTTGTCAGATCTTCCATCGTTGCAAAACTGGAAACATTTGCTGGTAGCTCCATAAGATTCATTCCACCAGATCGTAACAAACTTTGATATTTTGTGACTGCATAATGATTTTTCTGAGTTGTATCCTCAGTGCAACAACAAAGAGCTGCATCTTTTGCTTTTTGTATATTGTTTTCAGCCACATATCGCACTAAGGCAAGTTGATTTCTTGTCATTCCCATTTCATATTTCCTCCATTTTCTCGCACCGCTCGAACTCGATAACCCACACATATGGATTCGCATCCCAACCGTAGCGGTCAAGGTCTGATTTCTTAATGGTGGAGTTCCAAAGTTTATGAAATCCATTGACCATATTAGGGTCTCCACCACTGTCTGGGTCTGAAAACGTTGGATGCCATCCGTTGTTTTCGTAACATACTTCATCCCACGGGTCTGTGCCCTCCATGCATGCTTGTTCCTCTGTAATGTCCTGCAACCGCTCCACCCTCACATCTGTGACCTTAAGCCAGATGCGTGCTGCTTCTTTCGGCATGTGAATGGACGGATGCCAGGTATCAACGCACGGATATTCATTATCTTCGCAATCTGCACGGTATATGTAGCATCCATGTTCTTTCTTCTTAGAATCATATATCACTGGATTCTTGCATCCATCTGGAATAGTATCCAATCCGCAATCCCAACACGGACCCCATGCAAAGGTTTCCCAAACATATAGAACATCTCCCGGCTGATACGGTGCATTTCTGATGCAAGGCTCATTCCTTCCGTTATACAACATCAATCCGTCTTTGATATATCCAGTCCATTGTGGATTCTCTCCCGGAAGAAATTTAACCAGCCGTCGAGTGCAGCTCTTCTGACCGTCCAGAATTGCCCGGACCATTTCCGTGTTGAATAAAATTGGTAACACTCTACGCATCCTCTGATTCCTCCTTATAGCAGCTATACACAATCTGATTGTCAACATCACAATCACAGTTATTCCATTCAATATCTTCTAACGCTCTGTCTTTTGCAATCTGAATAGCTTCCTCTTCGGTATCAGCTTCAATATCGTCATAATCAATCGACAATTGCAAACCCACACTTACACTCCATTTAGCCATCTACTCCACCGCCTTTTACAATCTCGATTGCTCTTAACATTGCACATTTTTCACAATCTATTTCGCTGTTACCGATATATGGGCATCCTCCACTATCACTATTCCTGACACAATTCCCTTTTGCTCGTTTTTTCAACTGTTCTACAACCTTGTCCGGGTCGTAGGCGGTCGGTGCATCCTCAATTTCTGAATAAGGGACATATGTGACCTCTGTTCCATCTTCTCGAACATCCGTTACCGTCATTAATTCGTCTGCATCAATCAGTCTCATCGTTCGTCCTCCTGTTCCATGCTTTAGTCTCTATTCTCTCTGCAGCATTATAAGACCCCGCCCATGTGCCACCGCTTCTTCCGTGACAACTATTGCAGATAACCTGTGCCCAAAACCCTTTATGTTCTCCCGATATACGTTCGTAATTTATACTTGCTTTTCCGCCACAGAACGGGCATGGCTTAAGCTCTTCTTTTACTTCTGCCATTGCTCTTCACTCTCCTTCCTGCACAGGTATTCCAGTACCTGCATCCCCTATCACATTTTTTGCCTTTCTCGTATTTACACATTGCCAACCTTCTTTCCATACCGGGCATTCATTGTCCGCCATTCCTGAAGCATCTGAGGTGTGAATCTTGATAATGACCGGTCATAATAGCTGCTCTCAGATTCTTCTCCAACATATCTCTGAAATGTGTAACTGCCTTTATATTTCAGTTGCCGGCGAATGTATTCTGTTAAATTTTGCTTTCTGAATCCAAGCTGATTACAGATTTCCTTACTGGTGACTTTCTCCATGACCAGTTTCCCATTTTCAAATACGTTGTAATAATATTTTGCCATTCTATCAGCGCCCCTTTCTGCATCTTCTGTCTACGTCATCCAAATGTGCCATTATCAGCTTTTTGGCATATTCTGCAATTTCAGTGTTTTTGTATTTCTCATAAAGTTTATTTGCCTGTTTTGTCAGTTCTTCAAAAAAAGCATCTTCGTTATCAGCTTCATAAAACTGCTGTCGGAATTTATAATAGTCATTAAAAAATTGCCATTCCTCAGAACCTTTTTCAAACTTTTTACTTGCCATAATCAACCGCCCCAACTATCAAATGGAGTATCCGCTGCGTCCATGAATTCCTGCTTATTTCGTTCAGAATTCTTTACATTTAGCAGAAATTTATCGAAATCTTCCATGCGTTCTTCGAATCTCATATGCTCTCCATCGAATTTAAGTCCCTCTTTCATGTTTTCACCTTGCCGCTGCTTCTCCACTTTCAAGCCTTTATATTTCTTATCTTCCGATACGTTCCACAAAAGAATAATATTCGATGCGTCCTGCTCAATATCTCCGGATTCTCTAAGTTCTGACATGGTAGGTTCTTTCGTATCTCTTATTTCAGATGTTCGATTCAACTGTGACAGAAGAACAATTGGTATATGCAATTCCATTGCCAAAGCTTTAACTGCCTTAGAAATATCTCCAACCTCTGATGCTCTATTAGCAAATTTCCTGTCTGCTTTAATTAACTGCAAATAGTCAATAATAATTACCTCGAATTGTTGATGCCGACTTTCTGTTCTAATTTCTCCCACGGTTTTGGAACCGGTTGAAATTATCACATTGTAATCTGACATTTCTTCATTGGCTTTATCAAAAGATTCCTTTTCATCACCAAGAAAGGATTTTGCCCTTCGAACACGCGTCAAACTTATTTCGGACAGCCTCGAAACAAAACGCTCATATACCTGGCTTTCATTCATTTCAAGGTTGAAATAACCAATTTTATAACCTTTTTTTGCCATCTGTCCAATCACTTGTGTTACAAAAGCAGATTTTCCAACACTAGGTCTCGCACCAATTACCGTTACATCTCCACCCTCAAGACCACCAAGGCAATCATCTAATTTATAAAATCCGGTTTTTAGCAGTTTCTCGCCTACATGTTCATTGAAATAATTCTCTTTGCATTCCTGGACAATCTGCTTTAATGATTTGGCTTTCAGCGTTTCATTCTCCTGAAGCTTTTCAAGTGTTATTAAAACTTCCGCAATTGTATTTTCTATATCACATGGCATAAGGCTCACTCTCTGAAACAACTCTTTTGCCGTTCTAGTCTTATAATCCTTTGAAATGGTTATCGCATAACTTTTAATTGATACTGATGTTGGTGTTAATAACACACATTCCTTTAATTCTGCTGACACCTGCTCTGAAGACCACTTGTGATTTTCCATTGCCTGCGACAGTGACATAAGATTTATATTTTCGCCCTGGTCATAAAGTGCAAGTATCTGTTTATATGCATCCTGACAAAATTCAGATCCAAACATATCTGGTCTTAAATTTGAATAAATCTGCGAAAGTGAATCGTTATCAATCAGTATGCTTCCAATCACACCCATTTCTGCTTCGGTCAACTATCATCACCTCGCTGCCTTTTCTCCACTATAGAAACCCAATAGTCACATTCATTTATCAACCAATCATTATACTTTGGAAGGAATCTGAATCGAGTATCTTCCGGATTCCGCTCCGTGTAATCTTCCAGATATAATTTAGTAGCTTTATATATCAGTTCCGCTACTTCTTTCTGATTTTCTTCAAACACGTTGCTTAATTTTCTAAGCCAATACTGTCTGGCCAACACTGCACAACTTTTTTTGGGGTACAAATCAAAAGTGTCATTCCATGCCTTTTCGCCATCAAAAGAAAATGCGCTTTCTTTTATATTTTCTTTCTCTATATCTGTATCTATATCTTTCTCTATATCTATCTCTACATTGCAATTTTGTTGCAGTTTGTTGCACTCCGTTGCTACACTGTTGCATTGCAACATTTTTTGTGCATTTTCCCTAGATTTCCGACTTCTACGAGTGCTTGCGGTCTCACTTCCTAGGTTATCCTGCACAAAAGGCAACTTGTACTCAATAGAATCAGATGTTTCCAGTAACCCACATGATAAAAGATACTGAATCGTTACTTGTACGTTGATTTCATCCTCATCAATATCAAGGGCAATCTCCTTGTAAAATTCATCTTCCAAGCCGGAATATTCAAGGTAGCCACCTTTTTTTAGAGACAGAAGCTGCATCTTAAGGTAAATAATCGTGTAAGTATCACCACCAGCCATCTTCCGAAGTTTCTTGATTCGTTTACTAGCAAAGAAATCATCCATTAGCTTAAGCCAGTAATACCGCTTATTTTCAGCCATTCTCACTACCTCCGAGCAATTTCAATAACCTTTTCTCCGGCTTTCTCTGGTCGGCAAAATACAAATTCTACGCCATACTTAAGCTGCATTGTAAGCATAGCTTTTGCTAATGTTTTACCGGAAGTCGGTTCTGCCTTTGGCAAAGGGGTATTAAGCCATTTTCCCTCTCTATGCATATAAGCAATGCGATTATATCTATGTAATCTTGGATTCTGCCACTTAAATACATCATCAATAGTTTTTACGCCATCTGTGTTCTCCACAAGCACATATAGCTTAATTCCGTTATTCTTCGCCAATATGCACTCATCACGAAATCTTGGATGCGCCTTACCGCAAATGTTTCCTACAATCTCCTGCATATCCTTTTTGGTATCCACAGAGACATCATAACTTCCAAGAAAATCCATTTTCTTAACTTCCATCTTTCTTGCAGTCTTACGTTTAATAACATCCAGCACCTTATCCGTGGCAATCACATAATCACCAACCGGAAGCGGTGCACGCAAAACTTCTATGTCGTGACAGTCAAAATACCGGTTCTTCAAAATGTGCTGTCCCTCTTTCTGCCCTTTGTCCTCAATCAACATCATTGTGTTACATTCACTTCCTTTCAAATACCCTTCTGGCATTGCAGAATGCCTTAATTTTGGCTTTTATTATTTTGATGGATAAACTTTTTACCAACCATATAGTTTTCATTGATAGGCGGTTACCATGGTAACCGCCAAATCATATTTAACTGAAAGGAAATTCCTCATCAATTTCATCTGGAATATCCATAAATTCATCATTATTCTGTACCGGTTCCGGTCTTCCACCAGACTGATTATTCTGTGAAGCCGCTTTGCTCTCTGCAAATTCACAGCTTTCAACAAGGCAATCGTTGGTATACACCTTATTTCCGTCCTTGTTTGTATAGCTGCCGGTCTGCCAGCTACCAATAACAACAACTTTTGTTCCCTTGCGCAGATATTTCTCCGCAAATTCTCCATTTCTTCCTAATGCCAAACAGTTGATAAAATCCGCACTGGGTTGTCCGTCCTGTTTGAATTTCCGGTCTACTGCAAGAGAAAATCTAGCCACTGCCGTTGTTCTTTCTCCCTGCGAATATCTAATATCCGGATCTCTGGTTAGCCTTCCCATTAAAATCACTTTATTCATTTGCTTCTTCTCCTTTCTTAAGCTCTTCAAGTGCCTTATAGAACTCACTGCCTTTAATATCGTCAAATCCATCATATTCGGGTGTAATGCTACTTCTTAGAGTATTCATTCTCAAATACATCTTTCCGTCATATTCGAATCTCGAAACATCATAGCCACCCATGTGTAATTCTTTAAAATAATCTCCCTCAAAAATCGGATGATTATTGATTACAATGCTTTTCTCAATACATAAGTTCTGAAACTCTTTTAATGTCTTGCTATTGGCTCTGAAACTTCGCATTTTTATGTCCGAATCACAAAACCTTTTGGTCGGCTTTAATAATTCATTACCGAATTTTTCATTGTTTTCCTTGCAATCCTCAATATATAAGCGGATACGGCTCTTTTCAGATTCATGGAAAGGTTTATTAACTGAACCATCACCACAAATATCATAGGATTGACCTAAAATTTCCTTCCTCTCAAAGAACTCTTTTGCTAATTTTCGTCTTTCCTCTGAATGGATTCTGAAATCACTAATTTCTTTCAGAAACTGTTCATTGGAAACTATATAGAATTTTTCCATGATTCTCCTTTCAGAATGGGCAAAGGTTCATATCAACTTCCAATCCTTTGCACGCAACATAAACATTTGCTCCATATTTAATTGTTTCTTCTGTCTTTTGTTTGAATAGTGCGGGATCTCCGCTTTTATCTGATAAGTGAATTAGAACGACATTGCGCAATGCCGGGTTATCGTTTGTTTGAATAAATTTAAGTGCCGTATCAAGGCTTATGTGACCTCGTAGGCGGTGTTCATAGTTTGGCTCATCCCTGTCAACGAACTGCATATCATAGTTGGCTTCACACAAGATATGATTCACTCCATTGAATCGCCATCGGACATATTCGGTATCTGTGGCATACACCAAACTGCCTATAACCGGGTGTGTGATATAAAATCCGTAGCAGGGGCACTCTGAACCGTCTCCGTTGTTGTGTAGCCATCTGCCGGATTTATCGCTGTTAGCAAAGTCCTTAACTCTGAAATTTCCCATAAAGTTGCATTCAGCGGAAATATGATGGCTCATATCATAAGGACTAAAATGCTTTATTCCGGCTCTTTTATACTCATCAATGTACTTTGCATGGTCTCCGTGAACGTGACTCGCTAATACTCCAACAATCTTCATCACATTGAAATTCAATGCTTTCTTAACTTCCATGAATGGCAACCCGGCTTCGATTATCAAAGCTTCGTTGTCATTCTCCAGGATGTAGCAGTTACCAGAAGAACCAGAACCTAAGATTTTAAGTTTCAATCCTGTATCACCTCTCTTTCAAGACTTAGCTGCCCTGAAACAATCTTTGAATACTCCACTACCAAATCTTCAAGAGTTATCTTCGGAACCGTAATGTTCATAACATGATTTCTTCCATATTCATCAATGTATTTCTGAATCCACCATGCTTCAATATTGTTTAGATACTCTTGTGATTTAACACGAACCTCTGTAATGGTCTCAAATACAAGGTCTGTAATATTACCTTTCAAGCCGCTCTTAACGTGTTCCTGCCACCGGAAGAATGGCATATATACCGTTTGTCCTATGTAGTGCATATTGGTCTTTCTGTTGTAAATATGATAGATATATCCATATACGCCACCGTTGCTCTCATATCCCTCTCTGGTTTGAAATTCTCCTTCGTAGTAGGGATTGATTTTGCTACTGGTTTTTGCTCGACAATCATAAGAACAGAAGTAATATTTTTCTCCACCATCTGCCGTAATATACGGAAAATCCTTTTGCTTACCTTTGATTGGTTTATGGCAGTTGAAACAGATTGTGTCAACTTCAACATTGAATCGTTCATAGAAAAATTGGTTGCTATCCATAACCAAAGCATATATTCCGTTACCTTTTCTTGGCTTTGCAAATCTTGAAATACTGCTTTTCTTCTTTACTTCGCTCTTTGCTTCATCACGAGACATATCCTCTCCACAAAGATAATATTCATCAAGAAGCGTCCCTTTTCGAGCGCCCCACACGTTATCATCTGTAAACTCTTTCAATTCATCGTCTACTTTGTAATCGTAGATACGAACCCAATAATACTTCAAGGAAAAAACTCACTCCTTACATCAATAATGCTTCGTGTCTGTCCCAACAGCTTCCGGTTGTGCTTTGCTTTCTGCTCATTGTCACAAATAAACTGCTTGCAGATTTCCGGTCGCACCGGATAAATACGGCACTTTTCACAACTTTTTCCGGTGTCAAGAAACGGACAAGTCATGTCATACGGCTGCTTTGCAGTAGGAAGCAGATGTTTACACTCCTGAATATGATTCTTGCGAATATACCGGTGAATAACATCAATTTCCTTTTGACTCATGGGAAGTAAGTTACTGCAACAATTTCCACACTGGCTACATTTTCCATCCTTGCAAAAGTTGTAGATATTATCAGCCATATCAAAAAATGATGAAACTTCCATAGGCTACTCCAATTCTTCCTCTGCCGGAAACTGAAATACTCCGTTCAAACCCATAGTGATTATTTCGTCAATTCCATCCGGCGGCGTCTGTCCCATCTTTAAAATGTTGTGACACATATAGGCACATCTTAACTCTTCCATGGCTTTCTTTGCCTTTTCTTTGGAACTGTATTCAGCTATTTTTGTTCCCATTGTTGTCGAATAGTTGTGGCAATAGATAGCCGCATGTTCAACATCCTCATATTTTCCAAATGCCATGCTCAAAGAACTACTCTCATAAGGTACATCAATGGTTCCGTCCTGTGATATAACTCTCATGGCAACCTCCTAATCTTTCATAAAGTCCGGCACATTCTCGTCATTCTCAACGACTTCACCTTCAACTTTCTCCGGTTCTGCCATTTTCGGTTCTTCTACAGTTTCTGCAACTTCTGGCTCAACCGAGAAATCTTCTGTATTTGCATTTTCAGAAATATCATGCTCCACATCCATTAAAGTTCTATCATCCATTTCTGTTGATTCTACATTGTCATAAGCATCATTAAGCATCTGTGTGCCATATGTACGGATAATGTACTTCAACGCACGATTCTTTACCGTTTTCATTGCCATCTGATCTGTGAATTTCTGATGTGTTCCGGATCCGTTTTCCTTATATCCGAATCCCTGTTTCCATGCCTGCTTAATCATGGAAATATTCATCAACTCAACATACTGGCTGCCATCATCCATCGTCACGATTGCGTATGCCCCGATAATCTTGTCGATATTGATGTTCATAAAGTCCTGCGTGTGGGTGTCAATCACGATCCGGGCATTCTCAATATGGTATTTGAACTCGTCTCCCTCATAGATGCACATTGCATCAATATTCTTCATGCCGTAATTTCTCGCGACACAAGTGTTACCATAGACAGATACCTGGCACTGCAGCTTTCCTCCATAAGCTACCGGATAGCACTGCTTTTTCTGCATAGACAATCCCATGGTAACCATATCCATGAGGGTGTTTGCGATAGATACCTGTGAACAACTTTCAAGTACGCATTTCTTATTGTTATCCTGCGTCTCTTTCAAAATGAGGTATGCACCCATTAACTCGTTAGCATAGTTATATCCCTTAGGAAATGTAAGACCGAACTTTTCCTTCTGCTGCAACTGTACAACCAAACCATCTACAAATGCATTATTTACAACAAGGTTCGCCTGCTCTTTTCCTTTTGTTGCCACTTCCTGTTTCTTTGCTTCTGCCATAATTATTTTTCCTCTCTTTCTTCAAATTCTTTTAACTGCTCTGCTAACTTCTTACATTCATCAGCCACATATTCCTCAGTACGGATAACCTCTCTGATAATTGGATATTTGCTTTTCAGCATTTTTTGTAGCTGATACTCTTTTATATGGCTTGGAAACTTCTGTATCGCATAATCCAAATCCGCCGTATCTCCATAGTGTCCGCAATCAAAGCCAAACCACCACAAATCGCTTTCGATTGGATAATCTGAATGTTCTCCACCGCCTGCGTATGTAATACCTCCATGGCACTGGAAATACGCTTCAATGCAAATTCTTTCATCCTCGTCAATACAAGCTTCAAGCAGCGGGAAAACACCACTTACTTCCCTGTCACCAACATCGGATTTCTTAATTTCAAGGTAATCACTGTAATCCTTTCCGTATAACGGATGGTTCTTTGGGATACCGACATAACCGCATCTGTGACCAATAGCTCCAAATATCACAATACATTTGTAACCCGCGTGTTCAAACTCACGCTCGATGATGTATCTTTTCTCCGGCTCCTCATACTTCCTTACAGACGCCACTTTATCAGCGCCGTAGGTTTCCACCCACTTCATATCCGCAAATTCATCCGTAACGGTCAGCTTTGCACCTTTGGCATTTACAACGGTGTCGCCAGGTTTCACAGAATCCTCGGTGCGGTATGTATAGCTTCTGGTGCTGTCTGGAAATTTCGCTTTGATATACTGCATTTATCTGTAACCTCTCTTTCCTTTATTTCTCATATCTTTCTCGCAATACGGAAGAGAACAATGTCCGGATCTTCCCCAGAACCCTTTACTTGCACTCTTCCAACGCTTGCATGACATACACCGTGCATCCGGCTGTGTGACGTTGTTTCCAATTCCTACTCTTGACATTCGACAACCTCGCTTTCTACAACGTATCCTGATGGAAAATTTCTTTATCCTTTGCGAATATAATTGGATGGCCATAATAGCCGTTATGCGCATTGTAGACTGCAAATTGTAATGTGCCTTTATCAGTTTCGAAATCAACAAACTGAATACCGCCGCAATCTTCGTAATAGCCGGATTCATCTACCTTTTTCTTATTAAGAGCCTTATCTGTAAGATTTACCGCTCTTAATTCAGAACCGATAAACTCCTGTTCATCATCATTTAAGTAGAAATATCCCCAGCTTTCACAACAACATTGTCCATTGTCAATCAGCAAAAGAAATTCATGCTTATCCGTTTTGACTTTGTACCCATCATAAGATGCACCGCCCATTAAACAGCTCATCATCTGCATGATGCCAAGCCTAGACCCATTGCTACCATTTAACGAACCGGTATTTTCTAAAGATACATTCGTTATTTCTTCGATGCTTAAAATTTTCCCTAACGTTTCCATCCTACACTCCCTCGACTTTCAACTGCTTGTCCTCGGAAACGCTCAAAAGAATTAACTGTGCATCCATATCCGGCACATTGAACTCATTCAGCGATTCTGCGTTATCAACGAAAATAGGCACGCTCACACCGTATAACTCGCTAAGCGAATGGATAATATCAAGTCCGGCTACGATTCTGTGACCGCTATTCAAAGTCGAATAAGGAACTCCATTTACAGTACACTCACAACAGTCTTTCATGCCGCCATTTAATTGCATTTCAAACAACTTGAAGTTTACTGTCTTGAAGTGGCTATTGATGGATTCAGAAACCTTATCCAGTTTGAAACGAATGAACTCTTCCAAGAGGTAAAGCATCTGCTCCTGATCCGCAACTTTCTGCCCGATTTCTTTCTGCTCTGCCTGCAACTGTGCGATTCTCTCGTCAATTTCAACGTTCATAGCAACCTGTGCAATGATTATTTTTGCATCTTCTAATGCAGCTTCCAATTCTAATTTTTTCGATTCTAATTCCGATGTATCGGTGCTGTTTACTCTTACAGAATCAATCTGTGACTGCAAATCAGTATCTTTCTTCATCAAGGCTTTATAGTCCTCATTGGTGCTCAAATCAGCTTCTTCCGGCAGTTCTGACAACTTCTTAATACATTCATTTTTAATTTTTATCTGTTCCGTTTCCTGCTCACGAAGTTCTGGAAGTTTCTTTTCTGCGTCTTCAATATCTGATTTCATAGTTTCAATTTCCGTTTTCTTATCAGTACCAAGAGAATCAATCCGTTTCAATTCTGTGACTTTGTGATTGTTAAATGATTCTCTTATTGTTTTTAAGCGTTCTGCAGCATCTTCTTTTGCTTTTGCCTTTTTCTCTTCAAAATCCGTCTTCAGCTGCTCAATTTTATCTGCTGGCAACTTCTGACCGCATAATGAACAGACTGTAGTTGATTCATCGAATTTCCACTTGGATTCATCAAACAGGTACGGTGTTTCATCAAAAGCCTTTTCCTTTTCACTCATATACTGCTTTCCAAGTTCAGCTTTTTTGCTTTCTAATGCAGGAATTCTCTTTTTCTTTTCAACAATTTCACTTTCCAGCTTTGCAATCTGTTTATGTAAATCATTGAATTTTATTGTTGCTTCATCCTTTCTGTCATCCAACGACCGCCGCTCTTTGATAAGTGATTCATTTGCTTTTCTCTTGCAATCATTAATTTCAAACTGTAATTCGAATTTCTGCTGCTCTAAATCATCAATCACCTTGGATGAAGATTTCATCTGTAACTCAATTTCTTTAATCTGCCGTTCCAAATCAGTCTTTAATAACTCCTGCTCTGCAACATCCACATCAACCTTGGATTTCTCGGCTTCGTCAATACGGACCGGGATTTCAGCCTGCTTTTTCTTCCATTCTGTAAGTGCTTTGGAAAACTTAGCACGAATATCGTCTGTGGATGGTGCTTTTTCCAATTCACTAAGCAATGGAGCATACTGTGAATCTGTCTGTGCAAGTTCCACATCTGAGACCTCTGTTGTAAGTTTCATTAAAATATCTCTCTGCTCTTTCCATTTCAGAGAAGAGAAATACTGCGGATTGGTCAGTAACTTGAACATATCTTCGCTCTGTGCCAGCTCGGAAACATATGCCTTGAAATCAGCTTCACTTTTCGGATAACCATCAATTTCATATGAATTTGGGTTTCCATGCAAAGTCACGGTGTCGGTGCCACGCTTCTTAACCCAGTTCTGCTTCTGCACCTTAGAAAGCATTACTTCCTTGCCGTCCACGTCCAATACACCTACAACCTTGATTTCTACATTGTCTATGCGCTTGCCGTCCTTATCCAATGGACGAACATTGAACTTTTCCTCTCCGGCACTATTCTTATTAAACAGAAGCCATGTAAACGCATCAAAGATTGTGGTCTTTCCGGCTGCATTCTGCCCCTTAATACTTGTTTTATTTGAAAAATTCACATCAAGGCTTTTAATTCCTTTAAAATTCTCAATGTGTAATGATTTTAAAATGATTTGCATAATTTTATTCCTCCAATTCCTGTTCAAGTCTTAAATGAAATAAGCGTAATAAATTTTTGTTTGTGGTGTTGTCATATGATAAATACTTTTCTATTGCCGTTCTATTTCCTTTTTTCATTAATATGTTAAAAGCATTACGAATTGACCTTTCAACACAATGCCAAGTAATACCATATTTTTCGGCTATCTGATTGTATGTTGCTGCCATATTCATATAATCGTTTTTTCTTTCATGATATAATTCCATGGCGTCTGCAATATAATAAAATCCTCTCAAGCTAGCCGGCATTCCCATCTCAATCAATGCATTAATTGCTCTATTTCTCATCAAAAATCACCTCAATCCTTGATGCTGAAACCTCATATGCTCTTCTTTCTTCTTCCTCACCATTCGAATGATGCTTGATATAATCCCGACTCTGGACGCGTCCGGTAATTTTTAAGTGTGTTCCAAGCGGAAGTCCAGATGCATTACGTGCATTTCTACTCCAGCAGATACAAGGAATATAATCAGATTTGCTATAGGAACGGTTTACCGCCACCAGCAGGTCTGCAATTTCTCTTCCAAGAGGAGTCTTACGGTAAATCGGGTCCTTACAGATGTAGCCATCCAGAATAATCTGGTTGCTCTTCATCTCCTCTGTCTCTTCTTCAATAAATTCAATCTCCAAGACGAATACGGAGAGAACCAGCCGGTTCTTAAGTTCCTCATGTCTGTTATAGGAACGGAACTGTCCGGTTACATGAATGATTTCACCAATATGATTTTTATTTACATCAATCAAATATTCCGAAATCAAAAGTGGTAAGTAATCAATTGTTTCGCTCGTCCGTTTTACAGCTACATCCACAAGGTAAAATCTTTCACCGTATACCTCATGGCTAAATCTGAAATCAGACACAATTTCGCCTACAAGTTCTACATTATTATTTTCTAAAAGTTTGTCCATGTTTGAAATTCTCCTTTAAGTATGTTAAAATAGGCGCAAATAGCTTATGCTATTGCTTTGATTGGGAATCCTCTGCTTTGGTCGGTTGTGGGATTCCTTTTCTCTTTTTGTATATTTCTTTGATATATTCATTAGCCAACTGACGTTTGACCGATTTTGTGTTTTCCGTGTATTTCTTCAAGTTCATACGTCCTTTCCATTATCGCCAATGCATATGTTGTATAATCTGCAGTATCTCCACGGCTTACCGCATTTTGAGTGCCATTGTATACCATAAGAACCGTTCCCATGTCCTCATATTCACTAAATAGCTCTGCCAGATAATCGCACCCAACAAGAATATTGCTGTATGGATCATATAAATCTGTCACACCAAGTTTCTTCATACGGTCCATGTGATACTTCTCATAAATCTGCATCAAACCTTTGCAATTACCGTTTGATGCATTAGCCTGTCCACTACTTTCGTGTTCAATGATTGCCATTACCATTTCCGGGCAAAGATGATACTGATTTGAAATTGTATTAATATAAGGAAGAAACTCATTACATATCCATGTGTCTGCCGGTTCCGCTTCTATCTTCAAAGTCGAGCCAGACAATGTCATTGTCACTACTGCAACGATAAGTGCGACTATCTTTCTCAATGATTTTCTCTGCATCTTTAAAACTCCTTTCCAGCACTGCACCTAATGCTAAAACTACTAATCCAAAAATGAAGGGGATAGCAACTATCGGATTTTCGGTAATATCACAACTCATGCTTGTGAAAAGAATTGCCATTCCGACGGCTTCCACAAAAAATGATATTTTTTTAATTTTCATATAATTCACCTTTTTTCTTTTTCCCAGTAAAATGTTTCTCGTTTACTGCAATTCCATATCCCATGGCGTTCGTTCATCCTTTCCTACTCCATATTTAATTGCCGTTTCTTTCACAATAGCCGTATAACCTTCGTTTTTTATAGGCTTAATACCAATCCGAGACAAAAGTACCGAGCAATTCGCTTATTACAATATCTACGAAATGCGTTCCGCCATCTGCACCTTCCATGGAATATGTAAAAGCCATTGCCGGTGTGTAAGTCGAATCCCCTGTCTGGATTTTCGCATCCCTTACGGAAAATCCGTATGTTGTTTCCTCGTCAACAAAAATACTTGAAAAAGTTTCTGCTGAGTCAACCTTTGCTAAATAGTTGTCCCCGCTACAAATCACCCTTGAATTAACTTTCTGAAATTCAAAATCGCTCATTTCAATCCTCCTTTTCGATCTGATACACAGTAGTAAATCATCATTTCTTTAATCACCAACTCATATGCCGGTCTAAGGTCTTTGTCATTGGCAATTATGTAAATCTTATTGATCTTATCCAACTCGGATTTCTTAATATCCGGTCTTTCTTCCAATGCCCTTCCCTTTGCTTTCTGAACTCGATCATCAAGGCGGCAGTTTCTTTTCTGCTTCAACCGCTCATAACTTTCAGATCTTGCAAGAGAATAATTCTTGCTTCTGCCGTAGCCTTTATCAAACTTCGGACTTTCTGCAATTTGCGCAATACGATCATTCGCCCATTTCTGGAAATCCTCCACACTGTCTGTTTTCTGGAATGTTTCCACAATGGCATCCTGATTCTGCTCAATACGGTTCATTTGTTCCGCCTGCCGCTTCTGCTCCAACTCCATTTTTGCCTGTCCGTCAGCAATGGCATAAAACATTTGCATCTGCGGCGAAAGCTGTGATCGGTTGATTGCCATTTCTTTTGCCTTATCCTCTACTGTAATGAAATACTGTCTGGCGATCTTCCCTTTTAATGAATGAGATTCCATAGACAAGTGTTTTGCAAAGTCAGTTGTGAGCCGGTAATCCTTGCAATTATTACCGTTCGACATAATGTCGAACCCCCACCAATCTTTGTTTTCTTCATAGAACTCATTGGATTCAATATTTGTTTTCGCCCATCTTGAAAACTGTCCTTGTGCAAGTTCCAAGAAATCATACAACGCTCTTGCTGTAGTCATTCCGTTTTCATCAACGCCAAGCGCAATCTCAATCGGTGTCTGCATTTTGGTTGTTTCTAATTCGTTCATTCTTCTCCTTCCTAATCAATCAAATCTGATACTTTCATATCCAATGCTGACGCAATAGCGGAAAGTTTATCAAGTTTTGGCTGATACCCAGCTTCACCGTCTGTCTCATGATGTTTTTTCCACTCGCTAAGCGTTGATGTAAGTACACCACTTTTTTGAGCCACTTTATAATCTGTCAGCCCCAGTTCGTCTCTGCGCTTTGCGTACTTCTCGTACATTTTTTTCACCTCGATTCTATAATATATATTGACTTTAGCTTAGTTTTCTAATATAATCATAGTGCTACCTAAGTTAATATAGAAATTAAAGCGATTGCCTTTCGTTTAGCTTATTTTTCTAAGCTATGTATGTACTTTAGCATAGTTTTATAAGTGTGTCAATAGGTGATAGCTTATTTTTCTTATCTATTTTTTTGAAAGAGGTCTCTTATGGGAAATTGTTCTTATGAAAGATATGCAAAAATCCGTGATTTAAGGGGATTCACGGATTACAAAGTAACAAAATTAGCTGGAATAAAAGGAACTGCCACTATTTCAAATTGGAAAAATGGAAAATATGTTCCAAAGGATGATAAAATGCAGCGTATAGCAGATGTCCTAAATGTTAGTCTTGATTTTTTAGTTGGAAAAACTGATATGTTGGTATGCCCTATATGTGGTTTTGGAGATAACCCGCTTTCAGAACAGTCAAGAAAAGAACACGAACTGTTTCATCAACAATTTTTAAAGATAAAAGAAAAATATCCTTTTTTCATGACATTCAATGAAGCAAGTATTGAAAGAACAGATAGGATTTCTGAATTCAGAAATCCACAAAAAACAACAAATGGGAAAATAGAAGCTTTTGAAAAGTATTTAGAAGCTGCCTTTTCGTTGAAAATTCACCAAAATAACTTCAATATAGAATCTTTAGATTACAAGTCATTTTGTCAAACAGAAGTGTGCGATTTAGAACCAGATTATGAAATTTCTCAAGAAGTTATCGATGCACTAATTGAAAAATACGAAGTCGATAAAAATTTTTCAAACAGAAATGAACGACTGTTAGCAAGAGTAAGCAATAATCCACAAATCATGGCACTTCTTGCATACGCCGAAAAATTAAATCCAGAAATGTTAAGTATGCTGGAAATCCAAGCAAAAGCATTATCCGAGCAGAATGCCAAAGACCAGGAGTAGCCTTAGTTGCTACTCCTTAATTTTTCTCTTACAAACGAATAGAACCAACGCAGTTTGTAATTTTCGTTAATACCATCAAATATTTTTCGTAGTTCTTCTCGATATTCTTCGTTTGACATATACGTGTTTTCTTCTTTCACAATGTTTTCTTTAGAATTCATAAAAATCTCCCTCTCCTGCTGTATATTTGCGATTTCATCGGTGACGTAATCATTGTATAAAATAAAAAAAATTTTTTCTCCCCTATTTCGACCAATTTTTTATTTTTTTAAAGAAAAAAGCTATTAAGCTAAATAATTTTTCCGCTTTCTCCCCTGTTACTACATATGATCATTATATTATATTTTCCATTATTTGTCTTTACTTTTGTGAATTTGTCCACGGTTGTGGACAAGACTCTTTATTTAGGTGCATATTTATACTCCGAATCGAATAAATCCACGATTCCCATGTCCAATGCTGCAGCAAGTTTTTCAAGCTGAGAGAGTCTTGGTGAATATCTTTCATTTTCAATATTGTTGATTTCAGATTTACTAATTCCAGATAAATTTGCCAGTTCTCTAGTGGTAATATTTCGTTCACTTCGAATATTCCACAATTTCATTTTTGCCATACTACTACCTCCACCATTTGTGTATATGTAAGTAGTATGTATGAATTTGAAAAAAATAATATTAGACTTCCTGCTGACTTATTTCAATCATTTTCCACTCATGCATAGAATAATTGTATTGAAGCGTAAAGCCTTTCTCCATACCATATATAATAGCTGTACATTGGTACTTAATTCCAATAAGCCTTGTCAAATCTTCTCTTTTTAAAATTTTATCTATTGTGACAGATATTATACTGCCATCTATGTCTTTGAACCGGAACCGCATTGGCGTTATCTTTCCATCCGTATCAGTGCATGAAATCATCTGAATCGGGATGCTGGCCCTTAGAATACTATTCAATGTGTTTTACTCCTTTTTTCTTTGGTGTCTTTATTATATATTCGAACATTTGTTTTGTAAATAGTAAATTTCTACTAAAAAAAGCCGGCAAAGAGCATCATATAATAACACTCTCTACCGGCTTTATCATGTTTCTATAATGATTCCAATCCTGCTTTCCAAGAATTCTTTCCTACAATGCCATCCGAGGTTAGTCCATGATTCTTCTGCCACGCAATTGTCTTGCTTTCTGTTCCGCTGCCAAAATTTCCGTCTGATGTTGCTCCAACAATAATCTGCCAAATCTTTACTGCATTACCTTTACTGCCCTTTTTAATTACTTTCATATTGTAATCCTCACTTTCCGCTTTTGATGTACTTGTTGCTGGTGATACTGCAACTGTTTTATTAAACAATGCCTGCTCTGCTACTCTACGTCTTCTAAGACCTGCTAGAACTTTTCCATTTGCCTTGCAATACTGCAGCATGGATGTAGCAATCTGGGATGCAGTTCGTCCAGCGCATAATTTCTTAAGATTGCCCTGTCCAAGATTAAAAGCAAAGCTAACCAGTGCATCAAACTGATTCTGATTAAGGCTTTCTGTAATAGGAACATAAGCTGCACTATTGACATATTTTTCAAACTTTTCACAGTCCTGTTTCAAATATGCGTCTGCCTGTGCCTGTGTGATAGCCATACCTTTTTTAACTCCTGCCGTATGTCCATAACCAATCGTCCATACTCCGGCAGCACACTGATAAGCAGTAAGCCGGCAGCCCTCAAACTGCTTAATCAGATTAAGTCCTGCCTGTCCAATTTTTCTATTTGCCATCTTCACTACCACCTTTCTCTAATAACTGTTTGAATAACTGGTGCAATCCTGTGCTTGCCAATCCGCTAAATAAGCCACTTAAGATAATTGATGGAGAAACACACCAACCATTCATCCAAATAGCTAAAAGCACACCAAGAATAGCACAAATAGTAGGAATATATTTATTATCTACATCCTTAATCCATTTTTTAACGACATAGCCTACACAAAGGCAAATACCTACGATAACTGGCACCATAAATTCTGTTAAAAATCCTAAATCTGTCATATTTAAATCCTCCAAATCATAAATTTTGTGCAATTAAAAAAATCACCCCAGATGCCAGAGCTCCGGCAACCGTGCTGATTATTGCTGTTACTGCTGTGTTCTTATATTTCTTTATGTCCTCTGTAGGTGCACGCTCCATCTCATCCACCCGGCTATCCATACGGTCCACCTTTTCATCCAAGGCACACACATTTTCATTCGTATGTTTTACTTCTTCCACGAGCTGTACCATTGTCTTTGACATTGTATGTATTTCTTCAACAATAGGTTCTAATTTATCAATTCTATGCGTATTAGACTTTGCCCGCTGTTCAACTTCTGTAATTCTGTGTTCAATTCCGATTGCATCCATATCCATATCTCACATTCCCCCATTAATTGAATTCTTTGCGCAATTCCTCTTTATCTTCCTCTGATAATTTCGGGTAGCTTTCAAGAATGCTATCCAAATTTTCTCCCTCTGCAATTCTTCTTTTAATCACACGAACCATAATGCTCTTTACTGGTCTACTCAGCATCTAACTCACCCCCAATTATTTCTGCGATGGCTTCATCCTGCTCAATCTGTGTCTTTTCCAATTCTGAAAGACGTTTGTCTACAGATTGCATGATATGATATATGACAGTTACAAGTCCATTATCATCAACCAAAGCAGCGTTAAAGTTTAAATTACTGTATATACCGTAAGGTTTTAAGTCATCACCAGAAATGGATAACTCTGTAACGGTTTTAAACTTCTTTACTGCAACTGCAATTTCCATATCAGACAGTGAAAAGCTGATACTATCTCCCCCTGTTACTACAGATTCGGTTTTATAATTTTCTTTGCCGATAATTACATATTCTTTGCTCATTCTTTTTTCTCCTTTTCTTTTAAATGTCTTTTACGAAGATCATATTGCAATATAAATCTTCAATTTCTTGTGCTGTGCCTGCTTCATTTTTATAAAATAGCTGCATTGTTCCATCTGTACTCGGTACATTGGAACAACGGATTGGAACAATAGCTCCATTACTACTTGTTCCGCCAATTCCTAAAACACACTTATAGCCTTTTATTGTTGGTATTGCAAAAAATAATGTAGCACCATGTCCTGCCGCTATTGTTGTCTTGCTATATATTTTAACAGGTTTAATTATTACATACTCACTCACCTTATTTGCAAGTGTTCCAGAAATAGAAGCATTTTTTTCTCTTGCATCAAGGGCATACTCCCCTGCTGTTGTAATAGCAGCACTATTACTTATTTTTAAATGCCCCGCTTTATCAGAAGATGCTTTTAACCCAACGTGGCTTATCAGATCAGATACAGCCTTTGCAATTTTTCCAAAGAATGTATTTCTGGATTCTCCACTTTCAAGTTCCGTTAGATTCTCCTGTGGTGCAAAATCTGTTCTAAGAATCATTTTAGCATCTGAATCTACACCAATATCGTCACTGGCTTTTACAGCTCCCATGGTGTCTTCTGTTGCTACTGGTACTGATGTACCGCCCCTTGCTAATAACGCCCAATACTCACTGCCTTCTTCCGGTGCATTACCGGTTGTTGTCTTAAGTGCAGCGTAGGCGTTTCCGTCATAGACAACAGTATCTAAATACTCATATGTAACTGTACTGCTGTAATCTCCTTTCGGAGTAAATGCTACTTTTCCTGCATCGTTCATTTAAATTGCCACCTCCCATAATAAGTGTCCTGTTGTATTTTGAACTTCAAAATTGAACCGACCACCATCATATTTGAGGTGCCCGGTTATAAAATCAATCGTAAATTGTGGAACATTCTGTGATAAGGCTTCATTTATCTTATTCACAGCTTCATTTCCTGCTGCTTCTGCCTGTTCGGCATAGGACTGTGCGGTCTGACTACTTGCCTTAGATTGTTCACTATAATACTTACTATTATCCTTCCTTTCTCCAGTCCTTGTACCTGTGCCACCCACCGCATAACTTTTTGACAATGTAGCATTATTAACTGCTGTTGTTGCAGAAGAATTAGCAAGATTGGCATTCTCGATAATCTGTGGCAAATAGGTATTTACTATATCATCATGTATCTTAACTACGGTATCTGTATTCTTCTGTGTTGTGTCAGCTAATTTATCTATCCGTTCAAGAATTGAATTGAATTCAGTTACATATTCATCTCGAATATCCTTAGTAGCATCTCTGATCTGTGCTTTAAAATCTTCATATGTCCCCATACGTTTTACGACACCGGCTGCAAAGCACATCCATACAATCTGATTACTTGTATCACTGTCGATAGATACCGCCCATTCTCCCGGCAACATCTTTGTCGGGTCGAAATCTGCCTTTAACCCTTTTCGCATCTGAATCGCCATATTGAATCACCTCTATTCATCAATAACAATCTGACCATACTGCTCAAGTGTTGAAACTGCAGCAAGCACGTTTTTATCTGTGATAATTCGATTCATTTTAACATTGGAATTAATAACCTTGCCGGTATCACTGATTTCATCAAATGTAATGGCAATTCTTTTCATGTTTCCATCCGATGCTACTGCAAATCCTTTAATATTTTTCATGATACTTCCTCACTTTCCACATCATATAACAATGATGTTAAATAATTATAGGTTTCTGCTGCACTATCCTCGTTATCTGCATCATCAGGCAATACCGAGGACTCTTCCAAACGCATAGTGTCATACTCCCTTTGAATAGCCTTTAATTCCCATCCAAACTTCATATTCGGAGTTCCACTTACAACAAAATATGACGGTGTTCTTTCACTTACATAAATACTTCCATCACCGTATTTCTGCAAAAACACCTGATACTGAACTTCTGTATCTATTGTTTCTGCAAATACATCGTCTATGTAAACATAGCATTTACCGGTTTCATCTATGATTCCCTCTCCTATATCACCAAACATAGGAGATGGTGTTTCATAACAATATAGCAGCCGGTCTTTATAATTTTCTGTATTAACCACTCTGGATTTTGTGCCTGATACTATCAAATCTGCTTTTATACTTGCATCTCCATCCACCAATAATGAATAGTTGTGCATTACCGGAGTATCTGACTTGCCAATATAAAGCGAATCAAATTGAGAACCGCTAGTAGTGATATTAATACATGTTCCGGTTCCGCTTGTCATTTTAATTAAATCTGCCGCTAAATTCACCCTTCCATATGTTTTTCCATTATATGTCCGTACCAAATTAAGTTTTGAGTCATATTGAATATCCGAACTTAAGGTAATATCTCCACCTGATATAGATGCAGATTTTGAAGTTAAATTTCCATTTGAATCTACACTAAATACTCCTCCACCAATGTTGAAATTCCCAGATTTAATTGTAACAGCCCCTTCTTTATCTACAACAAATACACCATTACCAATATTTATACTTACACCAGTTATTTCTCCGGCATTTATCCAATCCGCATTAATCCCGATAGCATTCAGAACATTTACAACTGCATTACCGGATGAATCAATACCGGCATTCCATGTCTTACCGCCGTCTGTGGATACCGCCAAAGCATCTGCTGTCATTTTCCAAATAGTCGAACTGGTTGCACGCTCCGGCTTGTTGTGCATATAGTAAACAATGCTGCCATCTTCTAATATTTCCTCTGATTTGAATACACCAAATGACTGTGTCATCAGATTGGTAAGCTGCTGTACTGCTAAATCATACGAAGATAACTGCTTTTTACTCTCATTTCTGGCTTTTACAATTGCCTTGGTGAACTGCGTAAATTGTGTTGTCTTATTTCGCAGAGGTGTTTCAGAGTCACAGGATATATTTAGGCTGCCGCCAAGAGTAAATGTCCGAGTGGATATAAATGCCTGATAAGTATTCTGCTTTCTATCAGTAACATAAGTCACATCCCCTGCTTCAACAGCAGGATTGCCAAGTGTTGATACTGTCAACGGTCTGAATCTCATTCCACCAATACGCTTGTATAAATACGTTGCTACTATCTTAGCTGTTCCCTCTTGAATCAAATCATTGCCGGATATTTCAATTACATACCCTTCTTTACCGGCAAGATACGTTGCTTTCTTCTGCGTGTCTGTTTCATCGAATACTTCTGTTACCTTTACACCGGTAATTACTACATCATCTGTGCATACATCAAAAGATTTTGTTGAAAATATATGATGATATGTCTTCTGGTCGGTAAATGTACCTCCGTCAATGCTATCTCCACTGGAATAATCCTTGAAATTACCACCATCCGCATCATCCCCATCGGAATACGGCTTTGTTGTTGTCTGGAAAGTTCCACCATCCAACGCAGAGTTGATTTCAAATGCTGACATATTATACCAATCAAGTTTTAATCTTCCGTAGGCATCCATTTTCGCCCAACAACCGGATATTTGCACAGCCATGGCAACAATATCACCAAATGTCATTGCTTTATCATCCGGTCGATTCTTTACCGTATATTTTCCATTTGGAATATTTGCACTCAACATGGAAATTCCACAATTGCTACACGCATCTGCCAGTATAGCAGAAATAGTTGCCGGATAGCTTAATGTACTGTTAGAGTATGGTTTATCAAACTTACTCATATAATCAATGCAGGATAGTGTGATTGTTGAGCCATCATAGCTAGGCTCATCGACTATGTATGTTCCGACCCGGATTTTTTCAATGGTGTTTGATAGCTGTAACCCAACATAAGCAATTACTGTTGCATCAGCAAAATCATAATCACTGAAATCATCATAAATATTATTTAGCGTAACTTTCAGCTTTCCGGTGACTGCTGCACCAATAGTAAATTTATTCTGACTGGATGTAGCATCTTCAATCTTAAAGGTATTTTCCCATACCTTTTCCTTTGTAATATGCAATACTTTTCCACTAACAAGCGTTATATCCAAAAAAGGCAGAAAGTTCCGGTTGTCATTATACATTTCCTGCTTAAATTCAGTTGATAAATCTAACATCGTACCCCTGCCTTTCTATCTCTCAATTATATTAAAACTGATTTGAGAATAAATTTTCTTATTAATCGTCCACATTTTCATAGGTGCAGTTCTATCACCTACATAAAATGTTCTTGTCTCATCTTTGCCACTCATTGCATCCGGATAAGTTACATCTACATATTCCGGATTAAATGCCTGTAATATAGCAGCCGTTTCCTCTTTCGTTGCATTATCCCAAGTTAGCGAAATCTTACGTTTCTGACCGACTCTATTCTTATGCATTATGGTATCCTGCGTTCTTCCGGAATCTGAATCTGATATATCCTGCAGTCCCCAGCTAAAAGAGGTTGGTGTTTTAATAGCCACACCATTTACCCATATCATTGCCATATATTGTCCACCTACCTACAATTCTTTTAGGTTTACGACTATTTCAAACAATAGCCGGTAAATTCTATATATGTGAAAAGCACTCACCAAGGGTAAGTGCTCTATTTTCTAAATTTCATATTCTGGATATACTGCTTCCCACACATCTCTATGATATGTATTGACTTCGCCATAATTTGCATCGAAAATCTTCTTTACACCATATCCAAGTTCAATGCTCTTTTCTTTAAGCCTGCGCCATTTAAACTTTTTCCACTCCACGCCATTCATTGCAGCAACACGTTTAATCGAATACCAGTCCTTGCTATAATCAAGTTCTTCCTGTAATCGTTCCTTTTCTTCTTCTGCCGCAATCCTAGCTGCCCTTTCCGACTTTAGTCTGGTTAATAATTCAATTCCAAAGTCCGGATTGTTTAAAATATTATCAATGACATTATCTGTTGCATACATTCCGTGCTTGCGAATACTTGGAATAACTTCCATTGCAAGCCAGCTCTGGAACTTGTCCGCCACTTTGTTACTTGCTTTCATGCCAAGGCGATAAAATAGTGATTCCGGGATGTAATCGTCTTTCCCCACTTCTGGGGAAAATCCTAATTCTTTACAATACCCGTTCATTCTTTCCCACTTAACATATGTTTTTCCGTTCTTTTCCTGCGTCCAGCCGAATCCCCTAGCGGTATCTTCCGCATTAATGGAAATACTGCCGTCCTCGTTTAACATTGTTCGTGCTGAAAAGCCAAGTTCTTTGTTACTAAATAATTTAATTTCATTTTTTCTCATATACAGAAACCTTTCAAATTCATTCAAATATAGTCATCCGGTGTACACTCAACATCATAATATCTTTAGGTAAACAAAAACCGCCCCTAAAGTTGTGTTACCCGCTACGGACTTAACAACTTTAAGGACGGCATATAACCGTACTTTTCTGGTTTTGCACTTTATCTCCAGACCTCACTAATTCAAGCTGATATTCTATTTTCATTATGGTAATGTATTTTACCACAAATGTCAACGAAGAAATGCTATTTTTCAAAGAACTGGCTTGTACTCCCTGTCTACGATTGCAATCGCTGTTTTCATTCCCTCCCCAAAGTTGGGGGCGGACATTTCACCAATATACTTTTTAATATCTCTTATTAAATGGTCATGTCGCTTCCCAACCATTTTTCTTATTTCATATTTATACTCCACTTTTCACATAAGGTATCACTCCCAATTTTGCCATTGTGAATATGTAAAAGTATCTAACCTTATACGTTTCCAATTTTGAGAGAGTATCCTGCAATTCAGCAATGTATTCTTCTTTTGTCTTGTTTGGGCAATTTTCCCTTTTAACAACGATAGTCTTTGGCTTCTTTTCCTCAAAAAGTTCATCAACACTCACATTAAAGGCTTTTGCCAGACCCGTTATTGTTTCGATTGACGGATTATCTGTCTTTCCATTTTCAAAATTATTGATTGCACTTTTTCCTACCCCAGATTTTATAGACAGTTGTTTTAAGCTCCATCCTTTTTGTACTCTAAGTTCATATACTCGATTTTTCATTGTAAATTTCTCCTTTGTTTTTTGTGAATTCATTCTAATTTCTATACTCCCAAAAGTTTATTCAAAGTCTTTTGGGAAAATTTTCTCTTGAAAGAAGCTCTTTACCATGATAAAATCATTATTGAAAGAACTTCTTTCAATAGTGGGCAAATGCGAACTCGCCAAAGTTAGTGCATTTGCTCTTTTTCTTTTGTATCTACGCAGTAACAAATCATCATTTCCCGTATCACGGATTCGTAAACAGGTTTCAAATCTTTGTCATGCTCAATAATATATAATTTTGTTATAGCTTTTACTCTTGTCGTACTTGCGCCTGCTCTAAGCGCCCTTCCCTGTTCTGCGTCAACCCTTTGTTTTAGTCTACATGGGCGCTTATCATTTAATCTCTCATAGCTTTCGGCTCTTACCGCCTTATGTCTTTCCTGCCGATTGCCTATGTAATGGTAATTTTCACTTTCAGCAATCGCAGACAGGCATCTATTAACCCAATGACTATAATCTTCTTCTGTCCTCCCCTGCATCGCATTTGAAATGGCTTTCTGATTTTCTTCAATCTGGGAAATCTGTTCAGCTTGCCGTTTCTGTTCCAATTCCATTCGAGCCTGTCCGTCAGCAATGACGTAAAACATCTGCATCTGCGGAGATAACTGTGAACGATCTACGATTCCCTGATTATATTTTTCTTCCACAGTAATAAAATACCTGCGCACCTGCTTGCCTTTTTCATTACGCTCAAGCATTGCCATTTCTTTGGCAGTATCAAGCTTGATGATGTATTCTAACTTCGGTCTGCCTCCAGTAGGTTTTTCATTATTTTGTGAAAAACTCTGATAATCTTCTTTTTCTACTGCATCACATTCTTTCAAGCGTCCCTTTATCCAATCCGTATATTGACGCTTACTTCCAAGACACTCATATAGTTCCGAACCATACACTACCTTTTCCCCGATACTTGTCTCATATACCGGCACCAACTCATTTTCAATTACTTTCAGTCCCTGCATTCTGTTCCTCCTTTCTTAAATCTGCTTCGATTAGACCAATTAGGTACTCTGTCATATTTTTGTCATTCCGTATAGTCTTAATTTTCGCCTTTTTGAATACCTCATCATCTACTAAAAATGTTACTCTTTTCACTTTATCACCTCCACATTTCGTATGTTATCATAATATATTTATCACGTCAATGTATATTTATATTAATTAGCAATATTGTTTGATTATACATTTATATTATGATAATATTATAATATAAATTAGAAAGGCGGCTTAATTTATGAAAAATGAATTTTCCAAACGCTTAAAAGAACTTCGCACTTCACTATCATTAACTCAATCTGAATTTGCATCAATAATAGGTACTTCGCAAAATGCATTATCCAATTATGAAAAAGGAGAACGTAACCCATCATACGAAATTATAATGGCAATCTCCGAACAATTTGAAATCTCTGTTGACTGGCTTCTTGGCTTAAGTTCTAAAAAATTTTTAGGTATTGAAACGTATGCGGATGCTTTTCAATTGCTTATTGAACTTTGTTCCACTAAATACGTTGATAAAAAATCATCTATTATTTTTCCAACATTTAGATCCGATTCGCTAGATACACTTTTTATTGCAAGCGAAGACCCTAATTTCCATACATTTTTTAAAGAATTTAGAAAAATATTCGAACTGCACGAAAGCGGTACTATAGATGACGAACTGTATCAACTATGGATAGAAAAAGAATTATCCAAATATACTTTTGCATTAAACAAACTTCCAGAGTGTTTCAACTAATATAAACTACAATTTTTAAGATATTAATTTATAAAAATAAGAGAGTATACAAAAGGCACCCGTTAGGATGCCTCTTGCGTTACTCTCTCGTCACTCTATATTCTTGGTCTCTTCTCTCGCTCTAAATATACAAAATATTTCATTGCTATGAAAAGATATATCCACAATCATTACATATTATTTTTTCTACTGTCTCATATCTTTCTTTTCTTACAACTTTTTCTTTTTTATTCACCAATGTGAACGGATGAAATGGATTTAAATTCGCTGTGTATCTTGTTTTTGTTTTTCCCGGAACAACTTTCTGTTCTGCATACCAACTACAATTTGAACTTCTACACCTTGGACAGTATATTTTTGTTTTTTTGCCAGAGAAAGAAACTCTATATATACCATTAAAGTTTCTATCTTCCTCTTCCTTCTTTTCCTGCCGTTTTCTATTTAATTCGGCTAAGTCTGTATCTATACCTCTAAATATGTAATCGTCAGCTATTTTATTTGCTTCTACCAATGTTATACCCGTTTGTGTTCGTGCTATTTTCATAGCCTTAATTCTATCATTGTTCGTACTTTTAAGGATTTCACTAAATAATGTCAGATCTGTTGATTTTTGTTCACTGTCATGTGCTTTGGATAAATTTGTATTTTCACCATAAAGCAAATAATCATTTAGCAATTTTTCTGCTTTTGCTAAACTCATTCCTGTTACTTGACGAATTCCCCTTAATGTTTCTTTTTTATCATTCCCTGTTCGCATATATATATCATCGACATAAATATCCCCAGGAACTTTATTATCACTTTCTTTATGTTCGTCCGATATTTCTCTCATAGTTTCTGACACAATTTTTTCTGCGAAATCATTCTTATTAATATAAGGTGTAATACGCATATCACAATGTTCACAATATCCATCACTTATTCTGGTTTCTTTTCCACAACATGGACAAACCATCTTTTCCACAAGACATACCCCCTTTTTTCTTGATTATATAACAAATGAGGTTAAAGGGAAACCTTAAATTGATTTCCCTTTTTAAAATTCATTCACAATGTGGTATCTTCTATCGTGCTTCTCTTTTCCTTTCTGAACAATCTTATACATCGTTTCGCTATCACATTTCAACTCATTTTCAACGGTTACATCCGCTTTTAAGCTTATAGCTTCCCCATTCATCATGGATACCATCACTTCTGCAACTGCGTCTGTAATAAGTGATTTTATATTATCGGAAATTTCTGTAATAACCGGTTGTGTATTATGTGCATTTGCAATACCGGTATTTATCATTCTCTGCTCGGCTTCTACCGTAAATCTGGCTGCTGAAACAGGTTCCATTTTAACTGGCTCAACCATCATGTTCACTGATTGCTGAACTTGTCCAACGGTTTTTAAAATACCATTTGCAAATCCTGTTCCGGTAAAAACACCAATCTCATCCATAACTTTTGATGGACTATGTATACCAAGTTTATCTTTAACCGTATTCATTACATTATTGGCTAATCCTGTTGCGGCAGTTGCAGCTCCACTAAAGCCTGACCTTATTCCATCAGCAAGACCATCTGTAATATAACTACCAATTGACTGAAACTTTTCTTTTATTCCGTCAAACATACCAATAACCTTATCCTTAAGTGCAGATAATGCATCAGTTAAGTTACCGATAGTATTTTCAAATCCTTCTTTTATGCCAAGAAGAATGTTCTCACCTATGGAGTTCATATTTTTTGCCGGACTATGTATTCCGAATACATTACACAATCCATCCCAAATACTTGTAAAAAATCCTGATACTGCATCGATAATATTGGAAAAAGCATCTTGAAATCCTTCTATTATTCCAAGAAGAATATATTCTCCAATCGGTTTCATCTCTTTGGATGGACTATGTATACCAAATACTTCGCATAGGGCATCCCATAAACTAGTAAAAATACTAGCCACAAAATCTCCGATTCCAGCAAGAACACCAACAATTCCATCCAGAATACCTTCTAAAATCCACCCACCAATATCCATGAAGCCGTCTCTTTTTCCATCAAATGCAGTTTTAAATGCTTCTCCTGCTTCATCAAACCAAGATTCCGCCCAATCAAATTTAAATAGCTTATCTGTAATTGAATCTAATGCCCCTGTAATTGCATCAGAAATGGTTGAAAACCAATCCAGACCAAGAAAATATTCTTTTACATCTTTTACCCATTCCATGAATTTTTCTGGAATCATTACCGTGAAAAAGTAATCTAACGAATCAAAAAAGCCATTATCACCAAACCATGAAAAATCATCATATGCTTCATCTCCGAAAATAGCTCTTCCAATTAGTTCTCCTATATTCCATCCCGCAATAGCTGCTGCAATTGCAGAAAAAATTCCTGTTGCTACTGCTAGTCCAATTTCTGTCCAAGTTCCTGCACCAGCAATTGTTGCAAAATCCATTGTAAAAAGTCCTGCCCAACCACCATAACTTTCTAATGTAGTTGCTAATGCTATTTTTAATGTATCCCATATACCTTTTCCAGCTTCAACTCCTAGCACACTTGCAAGACCTTTGTTTATCCATCCTAAGAAAGCTTTCCCTATGCTTTTAAATGTATTTTTTCCGACTTTAGTCAACCCAAACAGCACTAAAAAAGTATCAAAATCAAGATTACCAAAAAAATCTCCTGCTTTTTCCGCAATCGTACTCCAAGAAAGTGTACTTAATGCAGAAACTATCGCTTCTTCGATACCATCTACCCAAGTATTTAATGTTTCCGCAAGTGCTTCAAAATCAAAATCTTCAAAGATTTTATTTATTCCTGTTGCTATTGATGTTCCAAGATTGGAAAAACTGAATTCCTCTCCAAAAGAAAGTGCTGTATACATTGCAGTATTTAATGCCCCTGCAATAGTTGAGCCGACTGCTCCAAATAATTCCGGTGTAATTAATCCATTAAGGAACTCTGCAAATCCTTTTCCAAAATCCTTGGCAACGCTATAAACGGATTCCCATTTTATACTATTAAGACCTTTTGTTATACCGTCACTAATATATTTTCCAATGCCCTCATAGTCACCACGCTTGAACGCTGCACATATTTTATCTGCAATCTTCTGAGCTTTATTTTCCATCCGGTCAAAGGCATCATCCCATGCTTTCTGGTACTCTTCAAGCGCCTTGGATATTTCTGCATCTAATAATGGATTTCCACCACCAACGCCGGAGCCGGAACCACTACTTGAACCGGATTTAGGGTCATTAAGCTGATTTAATTCATCGAAGCCAAGTACAGTGTTCTTAAGTTTTTTAGCCGCATCATTCGCACCATTTAAGGCATCCTCTGCATCATCCGCTCCACCAACTAAATCCTCAATGCCATTGCTGGCACCACCGATGGATGAGTTAATGCCACTCAGATTGATTCCAAGCAAACCACCAACCCATGCAAAAAGTCGCTGCATTGCCATTACAAGACCATTGATATACGGAAGAACCTTCTCAATAATAGGCAAAAACAGATTTCCGATTGTTCTTGCCAAGTTGGAAAAGTTCTGTTTTAACATTCTCAACTGGTTAGCCGGTGATTCCATTGTGTTTGCCAAGTCACCATATGCAACTTTCGATTGGTCTAATATAGCCAGTAATCGTAACTGTGCCTTGGTTGCCTGATTCATTTCACTAATCGCACCGGTCAGACCGTATTTATAAGCATATTCCTGCAGAGTAGCATTTGTAATATCAATACCAAACGCACGAACTGCTCTGGACTGTCCTGCCAAAGCAGATGCGAATTTCTCAAATGCCTGTTCAAATGTAGTGTTTCTCAAGGATGCCCAGTCAGTACCAAGCATTGTAAGAGCAGTCGAAAAATTAAGCGCACTTTCTTCTGCTACACCAATAGATTCGGATACCTGTGCAAACATTGCCTGATAGTTCATTACAGTATCCGGATTCATTCCAAGATTCTTCTGTCCGGTATATGTAGCATTACCATCTGTATCAATATCAAATCCGGTCATCTTGGCTGTAAGCTGCTTTGCTCTTGAAGAGAATGACGATGCATAAGCTTCTGCAGAATCATATCCTGCATGTTGCCAATTCGCTGCAGCATCATCACCAAGCTTACGCATGGCTACTTCAAAGTAGTTTACAGTTTCAAGGAAATCCATTGAAGAATTCACTGTATTCCAAAGACCTTTAAATCCTCGAATAACCATAAAGAAATTAGCGTAGAATGCACCTGCAATCTGTGAAAAGCTCTTTAAACTTTTGCCAGCCTTTCCATCAGAGGAAAACAATCCGGATAATATAGAGGTTGATTTACTACCTTTATTACCCATCGTGCTTAATGTGGAACCTACCTTAGAACCCTGCGAAGCTAATTTAGCCAAAGCATTGGTCATTTCAATAATATTGTTACTTACAGCCGGTGCCTTTGACAGGGTTTCCATTAATTCTGCGAGATTCTTCGCCAATAATGGAAGGTTCGTAATTGCTCTACCGGCAGCCACACCGCCAAGCCTCGAAATAGCGGATGCCATTTCATTCATTCCGGACATATTGAATTTTAATTCACCAATCTGATTCATCTGCCGAACAAAACTCTGCAACTGAGCAGATAATGTAGGCAGATTCTTTGTTGCCTGCGTAGATGCCTTGCCACCCAGCTTAGACAATGTTGGTATAAGCTGTGTCAGTCCTGTTACATCAAATGTCATGGCTCCGATATTGTTCATTCCTGCAACAAAGCTCGCCAAATCATCTTTAATCTTGATAAGATTTCCGGTGCCGGTAGTGGCATTCTTTCCACCTAGTTTTGATAACGCTGCAGCAATACTTGTAACTCCTGCGACATTAATATTCTGTGCTCCTGCCAAGCCATTAGACAGATTCTGTAATGCAGAGGTAACTCCATACATAGAATTCGTATCTACCTCTGAGAATTTGCTTAATGCTCTTGCCAGGGATGTAATTTCTGCTGATTTTCCACCTTTAAAGCCGATTGCTGAATCAGATAATGTTCTGATTCCGGATGCAATATTAGTAAGTTTCTGAGAATCAAAGGAAAGACCATCTTTCAACTTTTCCATACTTGATGCCATCTTTTCAATAGCTGCAGTATGTCCGGAAATCTTAGAAATTCCACTTGCAAATGAATTAAGTCCTTTGCCACTTGCGCCGCCAAGTACAGAAGATACCTTTTCCAATTTGCTAATGAGCGTATCTAACTGCTGATTTGCTCCTTTTGCCTGTGCTTCAACTTCTATCTCTAAACGGTCAATATCCGCTGCTCCCATCTGCTCACCAACTTCCTATAAACTATTAAAGGTTTGTGACTATCTCCCATTCGATAGCCAGATAAAAAGAACGGACGCTGTGACACGTCCGCTCCCTAATTTTCTTTTTCTTCAAATTTCTTATTCCAAGCAAGTGCCCACAATTTGAACTGTTCTGCTTCGCTTAATGGTTCTGCTTCTTCCTGTTCTTCTTTATCCATCAAGCTATATGGCTGTGACGGATATTTTGAACTCTTAGAAAATGCTGCACCTATTGCTCTAAGGCAATAGATTCCATTGTAATATGCAGACAAATCAATAATCTGTGCTTCCTGCTTTTTCTTTTCAGTAAAGGCTTCCTGATATGCATTCATGATTCTTGGATTCAACATAGGAAATGTCCTCATATCAATTCCATATCTGATTGCTGCCGGAAGCCATACATTATAAATTTCATTTGTGAAAAACTTTTCTGTAGATGCTAATTCAACTACTGTACTTCCGTCTCCGCAGTCGCAGATTTCTTCGTACTCTTCTTGTTCTCGTCCATACCGAGAACCTTTCTGAAAAAATCAGATTCGTTAATTGCATTTACAAATGCCTGGTAAATTTCATTCATGTTGCCGCCACCATAAATGTGCTGTTCTGCTAACCGGTTAGCTTCTTCTCTGTCACATTTAGCGCAAAGCATGATAAAAGCACTTGCTGGTGCAAAAATCTGATTTTTCTTAAACATTGCAAGGACATCATATCCTTCGCTTTCCAGCATTTCCATGTGACCGAATCCTAACTTTGGAACATCATATTTTTTGTTATTAATTGTTACTGTTGTTGCCATTTTCTTCTTCCTCCTTGTTTTCTGGCTCTTTCGGTTCTGTTACAACCTCTTCATTTTCTGCTGGCAGCTTAGAGACGGATTTCTCCGTCTCTTCTGTTGTTCATGCAGTCTTATCACCAATTGAAATCTTAGTGGATGGAGAAACATTGATTGTCATCTCACGAACGCCGTTTACTTCACCTTCATTAACATAAACAGCATGTTCTCCTTCCCAGGTTGCCACACCGTCTTTTCCATCTTTTCCCATTGAGAGACGATAATGCAGCGGAATTCCTGACTTTGCTAATACTGTTTTGTATGTTTCTAACAGATAATTAGCTTTGAATTCCATGGAATCCATAGACTGCACACCATTGATGAAGGTCTGCGATTCATCCTCAAGGTCAGTTGTTTCAAGCTGGTTTGGTGCTCCGCCTAATTTCGGATAGTTTTTGATTGGGCATAACTTTTCCCATGCTTTTCCATCCTCACTGATTTCAAGAATGGTATTAATTGTACTTACTGCTTTTTCTGCCATTTCTTCTTCCTTTCTACCGCATAACTTTGAGCGGTCAGCGAACACCTCTCGAGTGGGTGTCCGGTGCATAAAAAATAAGAGCCATTGCTGACTCTTGGTTTCATTTTATCTAAACCCATCGAAATCGAGGGGTTTATTCAGTTTTTACTTCCTCTATTTCATCCCCATTTGCATAGATGCGCTGAAATCTTGCAACCCATCGGCTTACATTTGGATCTGCTGCATTCACAACAGGTATCGGACCAGCTTTACACTGCCATCCGTACTTAAGCATAATTTCTTTTGCTTTACTGCAAATCGTATAACAAGTATTATCAGCAATGCTTCCAACTGCATATGCTGATATGGTAATCATTGGTGTCTGCGATCCTTCGTTTCCTTCCAAATCATAGTTGCCGCCAGATGTATCGCTTAAGGCTACATCACAGTATGGGAAATCCGTCTGTTTCGGTGTAATATACCGCCCGACTTTGCATTCGGGATATGCTTTTTTCATCTTCTTTTCCAAATGTGTATAAAATGTATTCCATTCGAATCCTGCCATTACTTGAACACCTCTCTTGCTGTTTCTATGACCTTATTCCTTAATTCTTTTGCGGCATTATACATTGGCATTTTAGGTTCGATTCCCGTGGAATGATGCCAAACACCATTTAAATCCATATACCACCAGCCATTAGGGTCTAAGCCATGCTCACCATAACTTCCAGCCCCTACCCCAGGCACGCCGGTTGGGTTTTCAGCTTTCAATCCAGATCCGAAACATAGCATCAACGCCGGTGAGATTTCTTTACTCTGCACCCCATCTTGATTCTGCCATTTGCTCACAATCTTCTGTGAATCTTCCATGAAGAATATTGCCTTGCATCCGGCTTTCTCCGGTGTAATTTCAGAGGATAGACGAATATACTTGCCAAATCCACTGCTACCGATATGAGCCTGTGCAATCTGAATGCCTTCGTTGCAAAGACGCTCGCAAAGCTGTTGACACTTGGCATCAAGGCTGTTTTGATACTCTCGCAACTCTTTGATTGCCCGGTCGATTTCCGATACGGATAGACCGAATGAAATGGTCTTACTCATTCAGTAACCCCGCCCGTTTTGCCGATTCAGCGGCTTTTCTTATCCCATCCGAAATGTTCTTCAATGCTTCGGCTGCACCTGCATTTACGAAAGAGCCTGTTTGCAATGGTGGAATACTTGGAATCGGTGCATCAATAATCCCCAGCTCCAAATACACTTTAAAAATCTTCGGAGACTGGATAGCAAACCAATCGACCATTTCTTCATTGTTCGCCCACGGTCCATATGTGGAAATTGAGCTGGCATCTAGTCCGGATTCAAATAAAAAGGCGTGTAAAATTTCATGCCGTAAGGCTAACTTCTTCCACATCTCGTAATCTTGCAATTCGCAATCATCTTTTTTCTCGCAAATCCAAATTGTTCTTGTAGAATTGTCCGTGCATCCGTCACGACACTTACCGTTTAACAGTTCGCTTTCCTCTTCCTTGCAAGTGACAATCTTCCATTCAGTTCCAAGGATATTGATTTTTTTGTTTTCCATATCATCCATTTCCTTTCGGCAGTTTTTTCAGCAAATATTTCATGCTGTTCAATGATGGTTTCACGGCTAATACCGAATAATCGGCGCTGTCGCCATCAACCGAACCGTCCGCATGGTACTGTGGCTCACTGGTATGCCAAATCCGGCTTGTTTCTGTGATAGGTAAGGATTTGTCCGATAACACCAAAACCGCTTGATATGCGCCGATGTCATAGCCATACTCTTTGGCTTCTGCTTCACCGCCAGACATTGCAATGTTGGCATAAAAAATGACAGGCTCGTTATAGCCTGCCATAGTACCTATCGGTATCGGACTAAGTTCTCCGTCAACCTCGGTGTATTTTATTTTTCCATCCTCGTCCGTTTCATAGACTGGAACTTCATCACTGTACGTTGCGTAGTACAGTTTCTGCTTATTTTTCTTTAATGAACGCATACCCTATTTCGAATCCTCAATCTTCTGACAAAAGCTTGTTCCATTTGGTAAATCCTCAGTTTTCACATCAACATATCTATTCGCATTACATTTTGCAATTCCGTTGCAAATCCAATTAGAGAGTATACATATTAGTGTCACTACAACAATTATGATAAGTAGCATCCTTCCTTGGTTTTCAACGATATACTTATCGAATATTGATAAAATATATCCTAATGAAATCATAAAAAAAGACGTTCTATTCAAATATATCCTCTTTAACGATTCTATTACTGAATCTTTGCCCAAATTAACAAAATCATTTTTTCCAAATAAGGTTCTATTTCCATTGATACAATCATTCACTACTATCATTTTTGTTTTTCCAAAACAACTTGTTAGTAACATTATAGAACCGCTTAATTGTAAAGATAATACTAAAATGTAAATTATCATTTATGTTCATCCCCTTTCACCGCCATTATACGACAAAAAGAGAGTTGCTACAAGAAGTTATTCAGCTACAATCCAATCATCTGCAAGCATATCAGCCTGTGACGCAAGCCATCCCATCTGAACCCCAGATGTTCCAACAAAAGCGATTGCTTTATTGCCAATGGCATCATGCTCACAGTTCACAAGCTCACCGTCTGCTGATACATAGGAAATGCCTGTTGCAAGCTGAATGTACTGTTTCTTGCCGTTCCAACCCTTGCGGGCAACTTTCTGTCCGGCTTTCAGTCTGCGGATTGCTTCGCCGAATGCGAATGTCTGAATATCCAAATCCTTTACATCAGCTTCGCCGACAATCTCCCAATCATCACGAAGAATGAAATTGAGAGTGTAATCAACATTCTCTGTTTCGCGAATATCAAGTATTCTGCCGTCCTTGCAGTACATCTTAATGGAATTATCTTCCCATTTCCAATATCCAGCCCATTCTGGGCATTTAATCATAGCACCCTGTTTGAGTGCTTCATATGCTTTCTTGAAATCCATTGCCTTTCCCTCCAAAATAGAAATATGGCACACCGCCCACCACCACTTATGTGTGCCGCCTGCGACCATATTACCGGCACCGGCAAAATGGTCACGCACAATCTTCTTTAACCGCTTAACCCTGCGGCTGGGAGATATTCGAATCACCAACCTTTCTTTTTAAATACAGTTCGCAAATCCTATCACTTCTTTATAAGCCATCAAGCAATCGCTAAAGGTTCTTGAAATTCCATTTTCCCCATGCGAAAGTTGGTTTTCTGCACCGTTCTTGGATTCAATCTCAATCGCTGCCATCGCAATCTTGGCTTTATTTTTCTCCAAGTCCGCAAGAATCTTATCTTCATCCCACGAACCCGGATAGTTTCTAAGTGTTTTAAACGCTTCAATGGCAAGGCTTACTGTCAGACCGGAAATGCTGATTTCTGCATCGTATTCAGTTATCATCGCCTTAATATCTTCTTTGAATTTCTCCATTGGAGTGAGCGTTACCGCATCATCCTTTGGTGTTTCTTCTATATCAGCCATCCTGCCACCTCATTTCATTTACAGACCAAGTTTTTCAATAATCTGCTCTTTCAGCATCTTCCCGGTAGATTCCTCTGTTACTTCTAGCCCCAAAGATTTTGCCACTTCTTTAAGGTCAGCTGTACTCATTCGGGTAATCTCTGATTTCTGATACTGCTTTTGCTCTGCTTTAGTTTCACTCATGTCAACGTCACTCGAATTTGTTTCAATTGCCTGTGGCAGCTCTGGTTCTGGAATCCGAGTAGAAGAAGGAGCGGTTTTTTCAACCGCCCTCTTATATCCACATGATTCCCAAACCCTTGCCATATTTTCGTTGACAATCATCTGAATGCCATCTTTTTCATAGCAAATCATTTGCGACCACTCCTTTTACTCGTTGAGCGTTACTGCCTGTGTTGCGGTCTTGGTTACGCCGTTCTCTGTATAAGAAACAGTAACGTTACCAGCCTTGGTGATTGTATCTGGTGCATATGTAACAAACTTAGTTACATCCTGTGTTGTTACAGAATCGCCATATGTAGCGGTCACAACCATTCCGGCAGGGTCAAACTTTTCACCGGATGTGTACTGCGTCTTTGTCGGTGCCTTTGTGATTGCAATAGAGCTTAAAGCTGCTGTTGCATGAACGCCGATTGCATCGAGTTTTTCGTTTAAGCAGAAAGCATCATAACGAACACGTCCTTCTACTAACCAACCGGAAATACCAGGTGCATCTGTGTGGATTTTGTACTCTACAAGTTTAATCGGTCCTACACAAACGATTGGATTTGTAATAACAAAGTCTACGTTTGCCGGGAAGTAAGATGCTGGAACTTTGATGATAGGTACTCCATCAACATCACCAACAACACCATTGATTGCAATCTGTGTTGCCATATCGCCTTTCTTCGTGAAGGCATCATCCAATTTGATATTCTTATAGTAAGATGAACGGCACAAACAAATACGTCCGCCTGTAGGAACCTTATTATCATCAAGTTTTTCCTGCACAGATAAGAAATTCTCATATGCATTAGTCTTTGTGGTAGCTCCGGTTACGATATTTGCTGCCTTTGCAGATGCACAAATCTTATGGATACGGTAAATATCGACCTCTGGGATAACAACCTCATTGATCTGACGTGCAAGTGCTTTTCCTGCTTCCATAGTCATCTGCGTATCATCATAGGACTTACGATCAATAGTGAAGGTAAATGATCTATCCTGCTTAAGGGTCATTTCCTGTGTGTTATTTCCAAGCTCATCCGGATTACCGTAACGGTTAGAACCGGATGCCTTATAATCATTCATTCCAACAGTAGGAACCGAATATACTTTTACGGTCTCCACGCCGATGAAATCATAATTATTGTTTACTACTGCACCCGTCAGAGAGCCAAGTGCAAATCTCTCGTCAACCTGTGGGCTATACTTTTCTGCATAATTTACTGCCATATTTTTACCTCTACTTTCTTAAAATAATTTTATGAATTGAATCCCTGTAAGAATGGGTCTTCTTTTCCCTTACTTACCCCGGTTTTAACCTCCGGGCGGTTTTTGTACCACTCATTTTCCTTTGCTTTCAGAATGGCTTCCTGTGCCTGTGACTGAACAAAGAAAAGTGTATCTGTATCGCCATCAAACTGTGCTTCTGCAGCTTTTTGGGCTAATTCCTGTGAGTAACCAAGAGTTAAGAAATTCTTTTCGAATTTGGAAACGGCACTCTCTCTGCGAAGCCGATTAAGTTCTGCATCCTTTTCTGCTTCCTTATCAGCTTTTTCCTGTGCCAGCTTTTCAGCATCACTCAACGTTGCGTTATACTTCTTTTTCCAACTGGAAGCGTCTTTCGCCGCATCTTCCTGCGCCTTCTTGAGTTTTGCGTTTTCAACACGCATCTGCTGCAACTGCTCTTCAAGACTTGGCTGCGGATCTCCATTTTTCGGTTCATCTTTCGGCTCGTCCTTTGGCGGCTCTGCTGCTGGCGTTTTTGGCTCATCCTTTGGTGGATCTGCTACCGGTTCTGCAAAAAACTGCAAATTCGTTTTTAAAAATTCTTTCTTCTTCATCTTGCTACCTCAACTTTCTTTATTGTTTGCGATTAATTACCCTCGTTTCCCTACGAGCAAATTGCGTTTTTACGTTTTCCCTAACGATTGCGAAATTTATAATGCGCTTTCCCTAGCGCATATAACAACGCCCACATTTCTGTGAGCGTTTAATTTCAATTTTGTATTTAACTTTAATTTTTCAGAGGACTGTTATCCGTTTGATCTGAAGAATCCTGCATAATCCGTTTTATATCTGGATTTATTTCATCTTTTTGCTTTTCAGTCTCCGGTTTCTGCTGATTCTGATTGAGCGTTGACTGTCCAGCTTTCTTACTTTCAAGCAACATTTTCTGATATTCAAGCATCTTTGGCACAGAATCTTCGACAGCTTCGGCAAGGTTCGGGAAAAAGTCTATTGCTTCCATTGCAATTCTTGGGTGTACCATGTTCTGAACCATTGTCGCAAGTGAATTGACTTTTGTTGCCATATCGAACGTTTTTTGTCGGATAGGTCGAATTTCAATATCACTATTCTTTAATTTCAGAAGTGGACTCTCTGGGTCTGTACTTGGAGATTTCTTAATTGCAATCAATGCAAGGCGGTTTCTCTCTTTAAAACCTCTCTTAATAATTGCCGCCTGCTTGCAAGCCACAGCTTCGGTTGCTGTCCATCCGGAAGACAGGCTCGTTGCTCCGGTCGTAGAACCGCCGCTCTGCTCTGTTTGCTTTGGAGTGAACGTTCTTTCCAAAATACCGTCATGTTTTGCCTGGATATTGGAAAGAACACCGGTATAGTCGTAATCAAGGACAAGTCCCTTTATATTCGGCTGTTTTCCTGCTCCATTTGTCTTTGTTAAAATCCACTGCCCAGCCTGCGGTCCTTTTACTTTTCCGTTATCATCCTTATCCAATTCAATGTCATTGCCCCACCAGTTTGCCTGTGTTGTCTGCGATACATCATTACAAAGGTCGGATTCAAGGATATTTAAAGCATTCAGTTCATCAAGCTGACGTTCGAATACACCTGTCCGGTCCGTAGAACGTTCAAACTCAACAATATTTACTCTGCCGAACGGATTTACCTGTACACCGTCTTTGCTCCCTGCTATTTTCTTTCCCTCGCGTATTTTTGTTCCTTGAACAAATTTAACCATGTCAAGAATTTCATATATCGCATCATCCGTGACACAAGTGAAAATCTTAGACCCATCCTCATCCTCTGAATACGACACACCCATTACGGGCCGCTCATAGGCATCAGATGAATAAACAACAAATGAATACAATGGATTCAGTGTTACAAGGTCAAATACCGCATCCTCATCATCTGGGTTACGCTTAATATCAATAAGCTGGCAACACACACCGCACACTTCCAAGTAATAAGCAAGCAACTGATCTTTACTTTCCATGTCCTCGGCATCGTACATTTCATTCAAAAGCGTAATTGCAGAATCGTTATCTGTCGGGTTGCTACCCTTTGGATGTTTATCTGACTTCTGTACGAATGCCATGTGATTGCCCCAGAAGTAGCCAAGCCAAAATTCTGTAATCTGATGTGCAAGGTTGGAAATTGACTTAATATCAATGTCTGTCCGAACCTTCTTCTCACGTCTAAGTGGCTGATTGCCTTTTTCAAAATCAATAAGATTACGAATCTGTGTGCGATTCTGCTCATGTTTTGTCATGGTAGTAGTAAGAACCTGGATAACATTGTCCTTTGTGATTTCTTTTACATCCGTATAGATTTTAATTCTTCCACGATATTCAATGTTACGTTCTTTCTCGCTCACAGTCTCACCACCTAACTAAAAAGCCACCGCCGGATTTCTCCAACAGTGGCTTACTTTTCATTTTTCGATGATATAATAATATCATGAAAGTATGTCCTTTTTTTCCGCATTTCACATTGCTTTATTTTGGTCAAGCAGGTAAAAGAAATATCTGCGCATCTCATAAAATGCTGATTTTCCAATTGGCATACCCTCACAAGCAATCAAATATGTAACCGGAACCTCATAACATACAGACTTGATGATATATTGGCTCAAATCTTCTCCTGCCTGTTCTGCTGTTTCTTCAATCAATCGGCATTTTTCTTCCAATACAATTCGCTTAATTGCCAGATTTCCGGTAGCATCTGAATTGCTATGCATAATTGGCATATCTGTTATTTCAAGGCTCTTAACCGTATTCTTATTATATTTCAATTGATTTTTCCATTCAGGATACTGCTCACAAAATCCGCAAAGTTCTTTGTATCGCTTACCGGAAATTCCATATTTTTCAAGATTCAACTCTCTTTTATTCACTCTATCACTCCTCTATCCCATTGGGCTATTGATAACCTGTGCTTTACACACAAAACCATTTGTTATATAAAGTGCGAAGCTTGCTAATCCATCCGGAACATCATCATGGGGATTTTTACCGACTACTGAATAACTCAATAACCATCCCATCATCACGCCATATTCATCTTTAGGCTTGTACATTTCTTTATCCTTGAATAAAACATGTTTCTTTACCCAATCGGCATTGACTATAATCTTTGTTTCCTTGTTTGAACTGGTTGTTTTGTCAGTGATATTACACCTACCGCCACGCTCATCAACTATCTTCGCTACCTCATACGCCACCCTGGTACCGCCGTTATTGCTCTCAAATTCGCACTGCTGCATATTGTTTTCAATGATAATATCTGCTGATCTCTCATATTGCAGACCGTAATCACTGCTATCGTTGCAAATACAGTCAATCAGATAGAAGTCGTTTCCGTACTGCTTGAAACATGGCAGGAAATAGAAATCGCTTCCCTTGTCCTTTGTATCGCAAATACCAAGAATTGCATCCGGTTCACCAAGTGGCAATGACTGATACCGTCGCAGATCATCTTCGTGATACAGAAGCCCTTCACGTTCAATAGGCTCATTCTTGTACAAACATTTGTACGAAATATCATCCATCGTTAAGGCTTGGTCATTGAAGAATTTTACGGACATACCATTAAACTCGTAATCAAAGTTGCTTTCTCCGGTTTCTGGGTCAATATCCGGCACTGCAATAAACCTCGCCCTTGGATTTCCGTCATATAGCCTTTTCAATCGTCCAATAACATCATGTACGGACCACCTTGTGGCAATATGTATCTCTTTTACCTGTTCATTCAGCTTTCTCTGCTTGGCATCTGTTCCATATATTCGCCACAGCTTGTCAAGCTGGTTCTTATTCAATGCTTCTTCAATGCCGCCTATCAGATCATCACAGTATAAATACCTGTTACATCGAACTTTACCGGCATTTTTAGAGCCTACAGATGTACATTGCAGATTGGCAAACGGCTTGTACTTGTTGAAATTGATCTGTTCTCTCTTTGCATCGGTGCTTACCAAGTGAACATCCGGGAAAATCTCATTCCAACAATATTCCTCATCATTCGTGGTAATATCAATCACTCCATCATAAAACATACGGGTAATATCGCCGCTGTGTGAAAAAAACAAGCTATAATCATCCGGATGTCTGCCGATGATCCACGATGCAAAGAACTTTTCGAGTGTGGTTTTTTGCGTACCTGGTGGCATTGAAATACTCAAAATATCCAATTTATCATCTTCCAAGTCCTGCATAGCTTGAATCAAACCATGTTTATTCAATTGTTTGCGCTTTGGAAGATAAAACATATCTCGCCGCTCACGTTTGTGCTCCAGATAGATTAAATATGAATCGAACCAATATGGTGCTTCCACTTTCATGGCTTTCCAGTACAAATCATCCATCTGCACGACTTCAACATTGCTCTGAATCGCCCACCTGCAACATTCCTTGATGTACGAAGTGACTTTCAACGCCCATTCCGTGTCGTTTTCCTTTTCAAACGCTACTTTCGCCACATCCAATAGGTCATACAGTGATTGGTATTCAATTCCATGCTGTTTTATGTAATTTTTTATACTGTCAGCGGTTCCCCGCGTCTGTTCTGAAACCAAAAAGAGAGCCTCCTTTCCTCAAATTTTGGAAATTCGGCTCTCTGCGTAGGCACTCTACGACTGGTGCTCTGAAATATTTAGTTTACTTCCAATCAAAATATACCTTTTCCTTGCATACAGGGCATTTGATATTGTAATTGCCAAGACAGTCATGAATTACTGCCATTGAATCCGTTATATTGCATTCACTTTTTTCGAACTCAAATACCGAACCGCATTTATCACAAATCAATCTTTTAGTCGGAGTTGCCGGTTCATGTCGTTCTATAATCATCATAGGTTTATTCCACCCCTATTCTATTGATTTTTCCGCATTTTGGGCATTTAATTTCAGCTTGTCCGTTGAATTTTCCCAAAAGACGGTTGCATTTACTACAACGATGATCTACAAGCTGATTCTGCATCTTCCATTCGTCAATAATCTGCAGGATGAACCGCTTGCCGCTACGCATTGGGCTGCATACAACAATTCCATTTCCATTCTTTTCGCACTTTTCATATTCTCTGAGCAACTGTTTCTGAGATTCGGATAATGGAAATGGTGCGACTTCCTCTGCAAACTCCACAAGAGATATTTCATTCTCCTGTCTAGTTAATTCATTCATTCTTCCACCAACTTTCTGCCGCACATAGGGCAAAATGCAATATTAAAATATCCCATTGACACTACAGACTGACTAATTAAAATACTTGGTACTTTATCCTCGCAGTCTTTAAAAACATTTGCTCTTGTCAAATTTGTCTCATTGGTGCACTTTTTGATAGGAATATCAGCACCAAATATTCTGTTATCACTATAGTTCTTACAAAAATCACACATTTTCAACACCTATCCCTGCATCTGTGACAAATAACTTTTCTTCTTACATTCGCTTTATATGCTCTTCCAAGTGACCGAACAAACAGATATTTCTTTTTCTCACAATCCATGTAATCCAAGGAGCCCATATATGGCTCCAATTCGTTTGAAAGCTGTTCCACAAAAACCTTGATATGCTTGAATGCCTTAATTGCCTGTTCTTGTATAAACAAAACTATTGCTCGCCAAGTATCAATTACTTTTTCAGTATACTCAAGAATCATCTTGCCTAATTTCCGATACCACAATTTGAACTCGACGACCATATATCCTTGCGATTCAATAATCTTTTTCTGTTCTTCTGACACATTAAGAACCATGCTTACACCTCAATCAAAGTAAATTTACGGAGCGTTTTCGGATTTCCACGATGTAAAATACCATCCGAATCGCGATATGGTGCTTGCAATATTTGATGATACTCTACATTTCCAAGATAAACTTTGCATATTCTTCCACCAATTGTAAGTTCTCCGAACATTTCATCTATTTCAGCTTTGAAGCCACTTACATCATATGGAGTTTTACAGTAAGGGCACGCTTCCTTATTTCTTTCGATTGGTGCGCCACAATTTACACAATTCAAAATCATGTTTATACCTCATATTTTGCATAAAAAAATACCAACCATCGAATATTGACGGTTGGTTATAAACTATTTACCTGAAAGTTTCGCATATATGAAACTAGCAGAAACAGATATTACAGCAGCAACAAGCACTGCCCACATTAAGTTCTTTTTCAATGATTTTCTTTTCTCATTTTTTCCTATTTCATCTCCAATATCAAATACAATTATTGGAAATAAATACTTTTTTATTTTATATAAAACAGCTAAAATTCCCATGTAGATCGCAATCAATTCTACATATGCTATAAAATACTGTGGTGACAAGTCTATGCTAATAACACTATTGTTGTGCATTATTAAAAATATCATCAAAATGATAAGAGATATTATAAAGAGTATATCTTTATAGCCAGTACTTGCCAGTATTGAGAAAACTGGATCTTCATTTTTTCTTCTTATTGCATAATTAATTTTCTCATAAATTTCATCTGTCTTAACATCGTCTATTGTCGATATAATTCCACAAATAGACGTCTTTTCTTTCTCTTCAAATAGCAAATGAACACTCTCTTGTTTTGCACTATATGCTGATATTTCCAGTTTTTCAATTCGTTTTTCTAAAGCATTTTCATATTCACATAATTCTTTTATGGTTTCAAACTCTTTTCTGTTTTTATTTTTCAAAGTAGCCACACATTGAATATCTGTGAAAAAATTTTTCAAAATACTTTCCATGTTCAGCAATAAATCCTCGGAAATTGAAATAGCTAATGTGTTTTTTATTTCTTTTGTATACATAATATTCCTCCCCAATCATTTGTGATAAGGGAATTATACCACTCCAACCACCAATATTCAATTTTCAATGTGCAAAATAGCGACACAGGGAATCGAACCCTGTCAGCCCAAACCATGCCAACCGCTTTCAAATCTGCAATTTCTAATCACGGAAGAGTTTTCTGTTTCCAATGATGCCACTACCACCAATAAGTCTCCCATCGACCGGAACTATTGCAGTAGCACCCGGCTAAGTGGAGATAATGATAAGCGCAGTGCGTAGGACTCGAACCTACAAGGCGAATAAACGCCCGACCGGATAGCAACCGGCTCCAATTCCAATTATGGGAACACTGCCGAATTTTCTTGTATCGTCAAGAACATTAGGAAAGAAACGACGGATACCTTTCTTGCTGGAGTTATGTCCGCAGGTGGATTTGAACCACCATTCTGCAACCTTGCTTACTCCGATTATTTCAAGCGAAAAGTGCCGGAATCGAACCGACCTCACGGATTATTGGTGTACCTCACCGTAATTGCTGCCTTGCGATATACCTTTCCATGTGCGTTTCCATGCTTGACCAGCGAAATCGAGCATGGTGATTTTTATATTCGCAGGGCATCCGCCAGTTACCTGCTAGTTGGTAGCTATCCAACCACATCGGAACGGAAGGATTCGAACCCCCGGCTTTCCATCTTAAGATGTCGTGAATTAGCACACGCTTGAACGCTCCTGCCAACGAGCTACGTTCCGAAACCGCCATCAGACGGTTAGCAATATTGTTTATCGTGCCATGCATCGCACTATCCGGTTTGAAGCCTTTCACCGGCAACTCTTTTCATAGCTCAGGCACCGTGGGATAGGCACCCGAACTATCAAGTTTGACTGCTATATGGATTGCTCGTCAGCAAATTACGGAGTGACCATCACTCATCACCATATAGGCTTACGTCTAATACCGCTTTCTGCGGCAATAACCACCGGACGGTCTCGCACCGTCCTTAACAGAATCGTCCTAGTGGCTGAAAGGTATCTCTATGCCAAACAATGGTATATAACCACGCCGCCAGATAGAAAACAATCAAAAACTATCCGGCAATCAAAGTAAAAGGATTCGAACCTTTGAGTTTCTTTGCTACTGCTTATAACTCCAGTTCCATTTTCTGTATGCTTGAAAATTAACTGTACTTCGCATTTTATTTCCAAATTAGCAACAAGTTTAATACCAATAGCACAATTATTAAACTAACTCCATGTTTTGTTTCTGTACCTTCTACATTAGATGAAGCCAACAACGAAATCAGGAATAAATCTAAGAGACTTACTATAATTTTTAAAATCATTCTCACAATCATCTTTATTTCTCCGGCATAAAAAATATTTTTGTACTGGTGCTTTCTTGATTCATCTGTATAAAAACTTCTTCTGCCTGTTTGCTGAAAGAAGAATCTTTACTCTGTGAAACAATTCTCACCTTTTAATCACTCTCCATTTTTCATTCATCTTCAAAGCTATGTTCTCTTTTAAATTCTTCAATCTCTTTTACACTCATACCAATTATTCCCGCTGATTCGTCAGAACCGGTATGCTGAAAGAAATCCTCTTCCTGCGGAAACATGAACCGGAACATTGCATAATTTGCAACATCGCACAGATATTCAAGATTCCCAGTTTCTTCGAATTTGGCAAGGCATTTTTTCAAACTTCCAATCGCATCAACGTTTCCGGTTGCAAAATTCAAATGTGCAGGTCCGTATTTATAATAGCTCTGCTCAATTAATCCTTTACGTTTTTCATCAAATGCCTTGGAATACTCTGTTTTCATGATTACTTCATTCATCTTTGCTCTCCCATTCCTCACAACTATGTTTATACTCTACAAAGCAGCCATCATACTCACTTTCTATGTTTGAGCATTCATAACCATCTGTTTTATCATAATTTGCATACTTGCAAGTACCACAGCACTGTTTGCAACTTGCCATTACACATCGCCTTTCTCTCTATGATTTGCTCTTTCAACGTCAAAGCCTTCCGGATAACGTGATTTAAGCTTGTCTACATTCATTTGCATAATTTCATCAAGGCTCCAACCAAAGGATTCGCAAAGCATTGCCAGATACCAGCAAATATCCCCAGCTTCTTTCTTGGCATGGTCAATATCAAGCGGCTTCTCATGAAATATCCACTTTTTAATCATATCGTTGAACTCGCCAACCTCGCCGGATAATCCCAAGCAGGCATTAAATACGCCGCCGAAATCAATATGATTCTCGTCTTCTGCAATTAAATTCTGCTGTGTTAAATACTTCGCATCACATGTCAATATATTTCCAAGCAATCTTTCTGTTGCCTTGTGATCATTTGTACGCATAGCTAATTTCTGATACTCATTTCCGGTCAATGTTATTCTCCCTTCTGAAACGCTCTTTTTGTTTTTGATATTTTTTGAAAACCGTTATCGAATGTAACTTTTGAATTTTTATCTGATGTGGAAAATATTTTTAATTAAAATAGCCAAAATATACAAACAACCAACCATACAGATTCATGTCAATATTCTGTCCATAATGTTTTTCATGTCTTGGTAATATCCATGAATTCTTTAAAGTAAACTGTAATACATATATTCTTTTCTTGGTATAAAAACCAAATGTACTTCCCACTCTTTTAATTCTCATAAAACAGTACCTCTTGCTTGATGTGGTCTTTTTATTTTAAATTTACTTAGCATACTCAGTTAGACCCAGGGGACCGTTTCCAGTAGACCCCTCCCAGGGGTATCAAGAATACAAACAATTTAAAAACATTTCAAACAATTCTTTCTGGATTTCTTTATCTATTCGCAAAACATCAGTTAAGCGAAAAGATAACCGGTTTCAAAATCTCCGCAAGCCTTGATTTTACTGGATTTCTAAATTGTATAGAATTGTGTGTCTGATTTACAATTAAAAATCTGCTTTCGGTGGTGCTAATTGTGTGTCATTTGCAGACAATTCAGCCGGCTTGTATCTCTGCTGGATCTGCTCTATTGATTGCTGCTTTTCAGTTATCCCACCTCTTGGCTGCCCCATGTTCCAGCCGTAATGCCTGTTTAATGCTCCAAGTAATCCTACAGGATTTCGCTTGCCAGATATGAGCATATTCGAAAGTGATTCTTCTCTTTCAGTGGAAAGCTTTTTGTATATCTCTGAAGCTGATGAACCGAGTCTCGTGGTTTCATTGCCCCATTGATATATAGTATCTTGTACTATTCCAGTTAATTTACAGAATCCTAATATACTTACTTCTTTATCGTATTCATAACATAATTCTATATATATATCACATATAGTATTTATAATATTAATGTCATATGTATTACTTACTCTGTTTTCGCTCTTTAATATTTCCGGATGAAGTTTAAATAAGTTTTTATTAATATATAACAAAGCTGCGTTCCATCTGCTCTGTGGCTCTTTGTGCATATCCTCGATATTGTGCTCTTCGATATACTGGTCAAGATATAAATATATACCGTTCTCATATACTTCTGTTCCGTTTTCTGTAATAACTGTATTTACATCAGTCATAATATATATATCTCCTCTCTCCAGTACTGGAATACTTAAAATAAAAAAATGCAACTGGTACAATTCAATTTTTTTAAACTGTACCGGCTGCATGAATTCCGTTTCTTTCGGGACCTCGACAAATCTATCTAACTCCGCCCGTTGCCCGAATGCCTATTTGATTTAGTAAAACAATATCATTATATCATTTTATTGTCAATACACTATTTTTAAATTTATCTTAAGGCCTATATATATATTATATATAATTAATAATATATTACCTTGTTTATAAATAATATTGTAATATACTTAACTGGATATAATATACTCTTTCTCTATATCTAGTGTCTATATCTACGTTGCAAAAATGTTGCACTTTGTTGCATGGGTGTTGCAATGCATCAAAACTAATACTATTCTATCATTTTCTTATCTGCAATCTTCTATTTGCTCCGGGCATTTTCTCTTTTCTGGAGACATAAAAAGGGCAGCCAGAAAAGCCGCCCTGTATAAAACATTTAATTCTATTAATCCCATTTAATAGCATCATGTGGTGTTAATTCGCTATTATCTGCCCTGGCTTCTTCAAGTGCTGCCAGTTCGTCCGATTCCGGTTTATCTTCTGGGATAAATTTAATAACAACCCTGTAAAGTGTTTCTATATCTTCATCAGGTACTAAATCAATTATATTTTTTAACGCTTCTTTGCTCATTTTTAACCCTCCTTTATATTCTCTTATATGCCTGCCCTCTTGGTAGTATGTCATTTATAATTATTATAATGTCTCCAAAATTTTCTAAAGTATCTTTAGCATACTTTTGAGAATCTGAACGCGTAACAATAAAATAATCTACATCTTTTTAATGGTTCAGAATTAGGGACGAAATTCGTCCAGAACTCTTTTTTATGCTACTTTGTTAAGTATTTTTCTAATGTAATCAACACCTTTTTGAAAAACAAGAGTTTTAATATTTATCCGGATTTCTCCCGGTCTGGCTTCATATTTCTGTTCTACAACTCTAAAATATCCACAATCAATATATTTCTGATATGGTTCATTGTTCTGTTTCAAAATTCCGTTATTTCTAAGAATTTCAAAAAGCTTGTTTCTACCAATTCCCGGGAAGTTCAAAACCTTAGCGACCTGCCCTATATCAATAGCGTCTTTACTGTCAGTCACCGCATCAAAAAACTCTTCTTTCTGCTTCATTCTCTCATTTTCAGCCTGCAAAGCCTTGTTCTTCTCCCTTTCTTCTTTTAAAGCAGTAAATGCTTTTATTGCAAGCTCTGGATTCTCTATCAATTCATCAACGGCATATATGCCATGTTTGCGGATACTTGGCAAAACTTCGGATGTTACCCAATGCTTAAAACGTTTTATTTTACTAATTCTTTCTTGTACCTCGATGGGGTACGCATCTGACACCCCGTTATTATTCGCTTTCTGTGGTTGCATCGCAAACAAAATAGAATATAAACCGCTTTCATTAACGAAAATAGCGTTTTGTTTTCTCCCTATTGCGTCGGTTATTGGTAACGTCAGCTTATCCTCATCCTCAACTCTGGACAATGTCCTATTGTGGTTTGTGTCTCCAAAATTCATGCAAATATCTTTGCCAACAAACCAAGGTTCTCCATTTACTACTACAGTTCTAACTTCTCCAAATTCTGCATTATCAAATACTTTAATCTCATTCATATACATAAACCTTTCAAATTTCATTCAAATATAGTCATCTTGTGTAAAATTTACGGCTAACCTCATTAGTAAAACAAAATGTATATTTATCTTGTGTGGGTTTACATATCTTTTGTAAGTTCACCTTATTTCTCGCATCACCTCCAGAAAATTAAAAACACACTAAAACATGGCAATTTTGCCGGTTGTCTTTAGTGTGTTTCATTTGGTATGTATTCCAATATGTCTTTTGGCTGACAGCTAAGTATTTTACATAAGTTGCAAATAACTTCGCTTGTCACATTTCCGTTGTTTTTCAATTTGTATATTGTGTTTCTATGTATTCCGTTGTTTATTAAATACTGTTGTCTTAAGTTCTTTTTTTCTAGTAGTTTCCACAATTTGGAAAAATCCAAATATCCATTTTCGCCGTACTCCATTCTTTCCCCTCTTTTCGTTCTATCAGTATGTAATATTATATTCTATTTATATGTAATTGTCAAATTCTATTTATATGTAATTTTAAAGTTCTATTATTGTGTAACTCTTGCACAAGAAATGTACCGTTAACAAGTTCTATTTTTGTATAACTTTTATATTGTATTTTGTTCTATTATCGTGTAATATATAACCATCAAGAACAACAGAAAGAGAGGATTTAAAAGATGGATGAATTTTTAAAAATCGTAGGCATGAATCACATTATCAACAGTGGAACATTTGAAGAACTTCAGCCAGAAACAAAACAGTTCAAAGAAGCTCTAAAAAAATATGTAAGTGAAAGCATCTATAACGAGCTTTTGGAGCTTTTAGATGATGCCATAACTTCAACAAATGAATACGCCTTTGTTGAGGGCATGAAAACAGCTATAGCGATAACCGAAAAGAAATACTCCCCAGTTCTTTAACACATCCGGCGGCGGTTCAGCCGTATGCAGCAAAGCAACTGCCGGGATTGATAAAAAATGAAAGCGAGGTTTTAAATATGAAAGCAAACGATATGATTAAGGTACATTTATACGACACAAGCAACAGAGAAATAAAAACCAGAATTTATAACAAGGTTTTTCGTGTGTACAAGAAAAACGGAAAACTTGGAATTGACTATAACACAGAAAGAAGCCCATATACCTGTAAAGGTGATGTGTTTACACCATTCGAAACCTTTGCGCAATCTGTAATATTTGAAAATATTGAGACTGGGGAATTTTTCCACTTTTCAAACATCGAAAATGCAGTTGTTAGCGTTGAAATAGCATAGCCGAAACGCTCCGCCCTGGAGCGTCAGCCGTGGGATGGTCTCCCGGCTCTGATGATGGCAGACCAGAAAGGAAAAAAATGACAACATTAAAAATTGAAAATAATAAAATCTATAGCACTTCTGCACTTTGTGAAAGAACTGACGTTTTTGAAATCGTGGAGAAAATCCCGACTGGCTTTTTCGTTTGGGGAATTGGCGAAAACATGGGAACACATGAATATATTCCAGTTTGCGAGGACTTACACCCGGAAGACAAAGACAATTTTGAAATCAATCTTGCAACCCTTAAAGCCGTAAAAGTTGCGCCGAATGAATGGGAAAAGCTCAACAAAGCGGCATCTTGGGGCATTGGAAACCTTAAACAGGCAGAAAAAGCCTTGAAAAGTAAACGCCACGGCTACACAGCCGACAGGAAAAGGGACGCCGCAGACCTCACAATTGAAATTTTCCGCAGAATTTGCGAATAGTCGAAACCGCCACTTCTGGCGGTCTGCAGGAACTGCCCTACCTGCACCGATGAGACAGGGCGTCGCAATGAAAGGATGGTTGATATTATGGAATTTATGGAAAAATTGCAGAAACAGAAAGACGATGCGAAAGCCGCTTATATTAAAGCCCGGGACGAATGGGCGGACACCAGAACCTCCGAAAATATCAAGGGTGACTTTGAAAAATGGAAAATTGTTTGTGATAGAAAGCGTGATTGTATGCGCTTGGGTGTACTTATTTAGGCAAGCGGCGGCGGTTTCCGGGGTCTATTCCCCGGCTTGCTCTTACCGGAGTGACCGGAAATAATTCAAAATTTGGAGGAATTGAAAGTATGAGAGAAATCAAGATTGAATGGTGCGAAAATTTTATCAAAAAGACATTTGCGAAGCTTCCAGAGTTTGCAACAGGTATAGAAGTTGGTTGCTTTTGGAACATGGCGGAAAAGTCCGGACTTTGGACACGTGGAACTTATGGCTCTCCAATGTCAGAAGCGTTGCAAAGATTAGTGCATATAAAAGAGGTAAGGGGAGAATCTGGCGAGCTCTTATATAATGCATTTGAATTAAATTAGCCGCCGCAGAGGATGCACGCCGGATCACTACCGGCGCTCTTCTGCTTTCCGTGCGCCTGGTGGCATTTGTGCCGGTTCGATTCCGGCAGCATGGATTTTCTGGGAATGTTCCCAGAATGCACATTGACAATTGAATATACGGAGATGATGCGTTATTATATAGATAATATACATCTTATTAGAATTAATTAGGATCTGAAAGAATGCAAATAATGTTAAATATTCTTACACATGAGTTAATATGACCTCGTAAAACTTTTTTTAAGGCTTCTATATACTCAATCAATAAAATTATAGGCTGTATAAATCAAATCGAAATTTAAGCCGTTCAGAGCGTCCACGGTCATATTATAATCATCGTTGAATTGATATTGAAAAAGTGAATATTGTTAAAAAGTTGTAAGGATTTGAAAAAATAAATTTTTCAGATTTCTACAAGAAATTTTCAAAACTTGAAATCGAGATTTTCATACTAGAAATGAGCCTACCCCGGGGGGTATCAAAATCAAATGCATATATTTTTAAATCGAAAGGAGAAAAATTATGGATCTTATCAAAATTATCTTTTTCCCATTCATCTTGATTGGAAAATTACTTCTTGGAATACTTAAATTGGTTTGTCTTATAGACATCTTTGGCAGGCATTAAGCCTGCCTTTTCTTATTTCAGGGCAAAAAAAATAAACCGATTTGAGGTCGATTTATCTTAGGTAAGCACTTTTGCAGGACTCTCCTTTCCTGCGTATTTCAAATAGTAATCATGAGTAATCATAAGATTTTTCTGAAACCCTTGATTTTACTGGTTTTTTTAATGCCGGCAGCGGGACTTGAACCCGCACGTGGTTGCCCACAACAGATTTTGAGTCTGCCTCGTCTGCCATTCCGACACGCCGGCATTTATTCGGTTCCGTCGAACCGAACAAATGAAAGTTTATCATATTTTCTAATAGATTGCAAGTTTATTTTTCCGGGTCTTTCATATTTTTCAAAATATCAAAGCAGTCAAATGTTGCAAAATAATCCTTCGGTGTCTCTGCACGACGGATAAGCTGTACGGAGCCATCTTCCTTCAGAAGTAACTCAGCGGATTTTAATTTACCATTGTAATTATAACCCATGGAATAACCATGTGCTCCGGTATCATGAATTACCAGATAATCGCCCATGTCAATCTTCGGTAACATACGGTCTACGGCAAATTTATCATTGTTCTCACAAAGAGAACCGGTTACATCATATTTGTGGTCGCATACGCTGTTGTCCTTACCCAGTACGGTAATGTGATGATATGCACCATACATTGCAGGACGCATCAGGTTTACTGCACAGGCATCTACACCAATGTATTCCTTGTGTGTATGTTTCTCATGAATTGCCTGAGTTACAAGACATCCATAAGGTGCTAACATAAAACGACCCATCTCAGTATAGATAGCTACATCACCCATACCTGCCGGAACTAAAATCTCATCATAAACCTTGTGTACGCCTTCGCCGATAACACGGATGTCGTTTGGTTCCTGGTCTGGTGTATAGTTCACACCAACTCCACCGGAAAGGTTGATAAAGCTGATATGGCAGCCTACTTCTTCTTTTAATTTAACAGCTACTTCAAAAAGCTGTTTTGCAAGCATCGGATAATACTCATTGGTTACGGTATTACTTGCTAAGAATGCATGAATACCAAAATTCTTTGCACCTTTTTCTTTTAAAATCTTAAAGCCTTCAAATAACTGCTCGGTTGTAAATCCATATTTTGCATCTCCCGGGTTATCCATGATACCGTTGCTCATTTTGAACACTCCGCCCGGATTATATCTGCAGCTGATGGTCTCTGGAATCTTACCGATTGTCTTCTCTAAGAAGTCGATATGGGTAAAGTCATCCAGGTTGATGATTGCGCCAATCTTGTCTGCAAATTTATATTCATATGCAGGGGTATCATTGGAAGAAAACATAATATGCTTTCCGTCAAATCCCTGGGAATCAGCTAACATCAGCTCTGTCTGAGATGCACAGTCGCAGCCGCAGTCATACTCTTTTAAAATATTTAAGATAAATGGGTTAGGGGTTGCCTTTACTGCAAAATACTCACGAAATCCCGGATTCCATGCAAATGCTTCTTTTACTGCCTTTGCATTTTCACGGATGCCTTTTTCATCATAAAGGTGAAACGGGGTTGGATATGTCTTTACAATTTCTTCAATCTGTTCTTTTGTCACAAATGGTTCTTTCTTCATAATAGTTAGTCTCCTTCACGCCTCAGCTAAGTAGTATTCTAAAATTCCCACTGTGACTTGTCAACCCGTCAATGTAATTTTTATGCATTTTCTGTGTTGCGCGGAAAGGTCAGCGTCACCTTAAAGAAATCTCCATCCACTAACAGGTGGAAGCTTCCATGCATAAGCTCCGTCAGACTCTGGGCAATGGACAATCCAAGGCCGCTGCCTTCCGTATTTCTGGAGCTGTCTCCCCGGACAAAGCGTTCCTGCAGTTCCTCTCCCGTCATATGCAAAGGACTCTTTGAAATATTTCGAAATACGATGGCAACATTTCTCTCATCCTGTTCTAAGTCAAGATAAACTCTGGTTCCCGGCTGTGCATATTTATAAATATTATTCAACAGATTATCAAAAACTCTCCACAGATGTCTTCCATCTGCCAGAACAGAAAGTTCTTCTTCGGGATGATGAATCACAAGCTCTAAATTCTTTGCCTGCAGCCGTTCCTCATATTCGCCCGCTGCCTGTGTCAACAATACCTCCGGCACACATTTTTCCCAGTTGACCTTTAACACACCGGAGGATGCCTTGGATGCTTCAATTAAATCTTCAATTAATTTCTTTAACCGGGCAGACTGTCGTGTCAGCACTTCCAAGTATTCCTGCACCTTCGGATTTTCCACATCCTCTTTGGTCAGCAAATCCACATAATTAATAATAGAAGTAAGCGGTGTTTTAATGTCATGGGATACATTGGTGATAAGCTCTGTTTTAAAATGCTCGCTCTTCATCCGCTCATCCAGTGCTGTCTGCATTCCGCTTCCAATCTGATTCAGATGTTCCGCATAATTTTTAAATTCTCCACGCATATGGCTGGTGTCCATCTGATAATCATAGTCACCCTCTGCAATCTTCTCACCGCCCTGCTTCAACTGATTGAGATTTGCCAGTATAATGCAGAATATCAGGAAAAGTGCTGACTTTTCTACCAGAAATACCAGGAAAATTCCCTCCCAGTTGTAACTGTCTTCCAACATCAGAACACCGATAAATTCTATGAAAGTAATGCCCAGTGCAATCACTACACCTTTATAAATAAACGGCATATGCTTTTTAATATAAGAAAGTGCCTGTTTCAGCCATTTCACAAACCGGCATAGCAGCGTGTTGCTCCACAGCGTCTTTGTCTTATGCCTTACTGAGCAGCTCATAAGAAATACTAAAAGCAGGGTTGCTGTCAATACTGCCAGTATCACAATGGTAACAAGGGAGCCTATGTTCGTTCCGTAAAATCCCCATATGTTTCCAAAAAATCCTGCCACACAGGCTTCAATGATATAAAGCATCAGTCCATAGAGTTCCAATGGAATCTTATCGATAAAACTTCTCTGTATCCTGTCCTCTTCATCCTTCTTTCCGGCAGTCCGTACCAGCGTAACCAGTAAAATAACTGCTCCAATCGTACTTACTGCAAGTACCGCAAAGATTGCATAGCGGACCTTATATGCAAAATCAATATATTTCATTTTAAAATACAAATCATCATGATAAGTCAAATCCCCCAGCGGGAAGAATGCCACTGCATAAATATCATCCCTTGAAAGATTTATATCCTGTTCTTCTACTTCCGTAAATATCTGCTCCGGACTGTTTAAAACATCTATGGAAATTTCCGGATAGCAATAACTGTCATCATAATTTCCGACGATTGCCATGTATTCCGGAATGACGCTTCCCAGATTTGCGTTTTCTATGGTACAGATTCGTTCCACGGAAGTATCTACACTCTTTTTAAATACATAAAAATTAAAGTTCGTCTCATCAGCCAGGCTGTATGCAAAAGACCGTGCATCCTCTATATCATAATTTACAAAGTCCGAAAAAATATCTGCTGCCAGATAGGAACCAATCTGCTCCTGAAAGTCTGCCTCTGTTTTCTCCTGGCTGTTTCGATAGATCTGGCTGTCTATCATTTCCAGCGTAAATACTGCAGATAAAAATGCAATTGAAGTCAGTAAAATAAATGCAATGACTGCGCCTGCTCTTCTGATGCCTCTTTTTTTCTTTTTCATGGTGTGCTTCCTCTTTCCATCTTGTAGCCCTGTCCCCACACCACTTTTAAATATCGTGGATTGGCAGGGTCGTACTCTAATTTTTCCCGAAGATGGCGAATATGCACTGCCACTGTACTTTCCGAGCCAAACGGCGCATCTTTCCATACTTTGCGATAGATATCCTTTGGAGAAAATACAACTCCGGGCTGTTCCATAAACAGTTTCAAAATATCATACTCTGTAGGGGTAAGACTCACCGCATCTCCGTCCAGCGTCACAACCTTGGCACTATCATCTAATTCAATGCCTCCGATGGCAAGATTCTTCTTTGTCATGTTTCCGCCTCCTAGCTGCATATAACGGCGCAGCTGGGATTTTACTCTTGCCTGGACCTCCACCGGATTAAAAGGCTTTGTTATATAATCATCCGCTCCGACCATAAGTCCTAAAACTTTATCGTTGTCTTCACTTTTTGCAGTCAGGAAAATCACAGGGACATTGCTGTTCTCACGAATCTTCACCATGGCCTGGATGCCGTCCATTTCCGGCATCATAATATCCATGAGCACAAGATGTATCTCTGTTTTCTGCATCATTTCAATTGCTTCCCGACCGTTATAAGCCTCGTAAATTCCATAGCCATCCGATGCAAGATAGATTTTTAACGCGGACACGATATCCGGTTCATCATCACATATCAATATGTTATACATTTTCTTTTCCCCTTTCCAAGTACACTATTATTGTATCGAATGAACCTTTAAGAACCAAGGCACCAAGTCTTTAAGATTTCTTTAACATCACGCAAATACGGTCTGTATCAACACCATATAAAGCACGGTTCCCACACCGATGCTCAGTAAATTATTTCTTTTCCACACATGTAAAACGATAACTACGAAAACTGCAATAAATTCCGGCAGGCCAAAGGGAAACTTCACTACATTTACTGCCTTTAAGCAATAAATAACAAGCATTCCCACAACTGCAGGCGGCAGCACTTTTCCAAGATATTTTACGATTTCCGGGATTTCTTTTTTCCCGCTGAATAATACAAACGGAATTGCCCTTGTTGTAAATACAACCAATCCGCAAACCACAATAATTAATAACGACCGTTCCACGCTAATCGACATTTTCCGCTACCTCCTTTTCTTCCATCACCTTACGACCGGATAACAGAATTATCATAATACAAATCATGGATGGCAGAATGAAATTATCACTGCCAAAGATAAGCAGGCAGATAAGGGATGCTGCAATTCCGGTCAGCGCCGGCAAATGATTCCTGCTGGTGAGCCACTGCTCCACAAAAATTACGACGAACAATGCTGTCATGGCAAAATCAATACCCGTTGTGTCAAACGGAATCAACGTTCCGGCAATAGCTCCGATGGCAGAGCCAATAATCCAGTAAAGCTGGTCTAACAACGCAATGGAGAATAGGAATTTGTGCTCATCCACGCCCTCCGGCACTTTTGTAATAAAGAATAAGGAATAGGTCTCATCTGTCAGGGAAAAAATCATATATAACTTCCTTTTTCCCATATCACGGAATCTTTCTATTAAAGACAGTCCATAAAAGACATGCCGGATATTTACCATAAATTCTAAGAATATAATCTGCAGAAAACTGACTCCCGGTGCAAAGAAATTGACTGCCAGATACTGTCCGCTTCCGGCATACACCAAGATACTCATCAGGATTGCCCAAAGAAAATTGTAGCCTTTTTCCTGATACATCACGCCAAATGCAATTCCTATAAAAAGATAACCTGTCAATACCGGTATCGTATACGGAAATGCTGCTTTCACTGCTTTGACATAGCCATTTTGTTTCATTCTGTAATCCTTCTTTCTAATTCGCCCTTTCTACATCAAACACAATAACTCTACAATATGAGACTTCAAAAAACAAGTTTTTTATGCTATACTAGCATAAATTGTAATTTTAATACACAGCCTGGAATTCGCATCTTAATGAGAAAGAAGAATTTCAGATTATGAAAGGAGTTCTATCCATGCAGATTGATCCGATTACCGCTGCGCTTGGAAGTACCGCTGTTTCCACAACCTCTGTAAACGGTGTAAATAATTTTGAATCCTATTTAAATAATGCAGGCAACAATTCCCTTGCATCTATTTTTCAGAAAGCCGCCGATACCTATGGTGTCTCTGTTTCTCTTCTGACCGCCATGGCAAAGCAGGAGTCCAATTTTCAGGCAAATGCCACTTCCAAATCAGGAGCCATGGGCATCATGCAGCTAATGCCTTCCACTGCTTCTTATTTTGGCTGTACCGATCCTTATGACCCGGAGCAGAATATTATGGCAGGTGCCAAATATATCGGCGAGCTTTTAAATAAATACAACGGAGATACCTCCCTCGCTCTTGCCGCCTACAATGCAGGCAGCGGCAACGTAGCAAAATACGGTGGAATTCCTCCATTTAAAGAAACCCAGAATTATGTAGCCAAAATCACCGGCTATATGCAGGAAGGTGTCACTCTTCCGGACGGAACAGCCGTTGCTGCAAACGCAAACAGAAATGCTGCCTACAATGCAGGCACTGTAGATAATTCCCTTTCTGTTGACCAGTGGGATTCCCTTGAACAGGATGCCCTGCAGGATATTCTTGACCGCTTCTTTAATTATGATGACTATTTACGGTTTTTGAATATGTTTATGAAATTTATGTAAGATGACTGCAAAAAACGCAACCCGGATATTTGTTGCCTCCTAAAAAGTTTAGTTTTAGGGGCAAGACAAATATCCGGGTTGTATTTTTTTGCAGATTCCCGGAGGAGCCGGGAATTCTGGCTTCGCTGACTCTCGTCAGGGTAAAAGGCTGGCATTTCTGCGGTTTTTTACCCAATTCAAAGATTCTTACAGCTCCTTCATCATTTCCTGTACTAACTTTGCACAATGCTCTGCTGCTTTCTTTTCAAAAGTTGGATAATCCTCCTGTGCAGAGCCATCTGCTTTATCTGAAATCGCACGAATGACTACATATGGGATGTTATTTAAAGTTGCTGCCTGCGCGATGGAAGCTCCCTCCATTTCCGTGCAGTCCGGATGAAATTCTGCAATTAATGCATCCTTTATCTCTTTGCTGGAAATAAACTGGTCTCCACTTACTACGCGGCCTTCTGTTACATGAATATCCGGATTTACTTTTTTACATACCTCTACGGCAGTCTTACACAACTTTTCATCTGCCACAAAAGCAAGCTGCTCTAATCCAGGAATCTGTCCTTTTGCATAGCCTAATGGTGTCACATCCATGTCATGTTGAATAGCATCCTTAGATACTAAAATATCTCCGATATCCAATGCAGGATTCAAAGAGCCTGCTACACCGGTATTGATAATATGTGTTACATCATATAAATCTGCAAGGATCTGCACGCACATTCCTGCATTTACTTTTCCTACGCCACACTGTACCACTACTACCGGCATTCCGTTTAAATTGCCCTCATGGAATTCCATGCCGGCTTTTTTTGTAATCTGGTCTGTATCCATATTTTTCTTTAATGTTGCTACTTCTAATTCCATAGCTCCGATAATTCCGATTTTACTCATGTTTTCTTTCCTCTTTCTGCTGATTTCCTACTTATGCATTACGCAATACATTTTTCATATCTGCTTTAAAGCAAATTTTCCAAGCATCCTCTACGCCGGATAATTCAGGTGTGCATCATCAATATGATAGAGCACATTATTTAAATAGCGGTCTGCCAGATAGTTTGCCATACCAAGGTTCATATCAAGATAGTTGCCGCAGTCTTTTGGACTTGCGCCCGGTACCTCACCTTTAAAGTCACGGATGAACTCAAACATGCGAATCATCAGTGGCACGATATCTTTGGATGTATAGTCTCCCGCCAGCAATAAATAAAAGCCTGTCCGGCAGCCCATTGGTCCAAAGTATACGGTCTTGCTGGCATACTCTGCGTCATTTCTTAAAAAGGTTGCTCCCAGATGCTCTATGGTATGCACCTCTGCGGTATTCATAACCGGTTCATCATTTGGTGATGTCATTCTTAAATCAAAAGTTGTTACTGTACTGTCTCCTACGGCATCCTTTCTTGATACATAGACACCCGGCTGCAGTTTAATATGGTCAATTGTAAAGCTTGCGATTTTCTCCATGTGCTTCTTCCTTCTTTCTCTTTTTTCAGAGTAAATTTATCATGCATTTTCTGTTGTGTCAAATTTTCTAACAGTCCCCCCAGATTTCTCGCTACTCACCTGCAGAACCTGCCACCGGCAGCTTCTTACGGATGCGTTGCAGCGTAAAAAAGTAAGATGCATACCCGATACCCGCTGTACGCATCTTACTTTTTATCTCCACAATCCTTTATGCGGTAATATTTTTTCCATTTTCCTGAATGCACTTTGCATACCAGTAATAGCTGTCTTTTGGGATTCTCTTAAAATCTCCGCTGCCGTCATCATGTCTGTCCACATAAATGAGCCCGTAACGCTTCTTCATTTCGCCGGTTCCGGCACTGACAATATCCATGGCTGACCAGATGGTATAGCCGAACAGGTCTACACCGTCCTCGATTGCCTCGCCCATTGCTGCGATATGGTCATTGAGATAGGAAATACGGTAATCATCGTGGATGCTTCCATCTGCACCGACTTCATCCGGTGCACCAAATCCATTTTCCACCACCATCATCGGAAGATGATAGCGGTCCCAAAGTTCATTTAATGTATAGCGCAATCCCTTCGGGTCTATCTGCCAGCCCCACTCACTGGCGGTCAGATACGGATTCTTGGCTCCCTCCAAAAGATTTCCATCGGTCTGCTCTGCTGCATCATCTATCGTGGCACAGTTTGTCATGTAATAGCTGAAGGTATAGAAGTCCACACAGCCTGCTTTTAAAATTCCATCATCCTCCGGCTCCTTCTGAATCGTAATTTGATGTTCTTTAAAATAACGGTTCATATAAGACGGATAACTGCCGAACACGGCTACATCTCCGGCAAATTTATTTAATAGCCGGTCTTTGTGCTGGCACTCTAACATATCTTCCGGCCGGCAGGTCAGCGGATACTGCGTAATGTGTCCAATCATACAGCCCACTTTTATTTCCGGGCTGATTTTCCTTGCTTCTATCACCGTTTTTGCTCCGGCAATAAACTGGTGATGTAATGCCTGGAATCTTACTTTTTCGTCTACGGTCATGGATTTAAGAGAAATGAATGCTTCCCCGCCGAGATATTTCCCATCAATCAGCCCCAGCGACTTATAAGCACCCATTGGCATTACGCCAAAGTTAATCTCGTTAAATAAAAGCCAGTAATGTACCTCTTCTTTAAAACAATTCATTACACAACAGGCATAACGAACAAAATCATCAATTACCTCCCGGTTTGCAAAACCACCCTTTTCTTTTACCAGATACCACGGCATTTCAAAGTGGCTTAAGGTCACCACTGGCTCTATGCCAAGGGATTTACACAGGGTAAAGATGTTTTTATAAAAAGAAAGTCCTTCCTGATTCGGCTCCCCTTCGCATCCGGTTGGAAAAATTCTTGCCCAACTGATACTCATGCGATAACATTTGCAGCCCATCTCTGCCAAAAGGCGGATATCTTCCTCATAACGATGATAATGGTCTACCGCATCATGGCTCGGATAGAATGCTCCTTCTTCCATAGTACTGCGAAACATCCGTGGTTTTCCGATTCCGCCGCCTTTGACATAGTCCTGTATGGTAAGTCCCTTTCCTCCTTCTAAATATCCTCCTTCGCACTGGTTCGCAGCGGTAGCTACGCCCCATAAGAAATTTTCTTTAAATTCCACTTACACTCCCCCTATCGCTCTATTTTCCTTCCGAGGAATTCACCCAGCCGCTCATCAGAATATATGAGATTTACAGTCTGATAAAAATGCTGATAACCGTCTCCTGCAAAAGAATGGAATGGTGCATCCTTTTTATAATTCTCCTGCAGTTCCCATTCAAAACAGTCTATCAAATCTGTCAGATAATTTTTCTGAATCGGAATAATGTCATGTGCCGGATAAATTTTATAATCCTCTGTTACTTTTAATGCCAGCTCCTTCAAGCTGTGAAGTGTGCTCTGGAAGGGAGCCTGCACATCATTTCCCTGAAAATGCCAGATGTTATGTGCAGATATCTGGTCTCCGGAAAAGAGCCATTTTTTCTCCTCTTCCAGAAGCATAATATGTCCATAGCTGTGTCCCGGCGTATGTAATACCGTAAATTCAATATCTCCCAGCGAAATCTTGTCTCCATGACAGAGAAAATGAGGTTTCGTCTTACTGCTGATTCTCCACTCCGTGAACTCTTCCGGTATCAGTTCTTTTGTCCAGGGCATTTTATTTACCCTGTAATCCATTGCTTTTTTACGCATCTCTGTAGTGTCATTCCAAAGAAGCTTTCCCCAGTCCAGCGGATGTATCCACACTTCATCAAACCATTTGCTTCCAAGACCATGATCCGGGTCACCGTGGCTTAACACCAGCATAACCGGCAAATCTGTAATTGTACGAACCAGTGGCATAATATTTTCATAGCCATAGCCGATGTCAAAGAGCATTGCCTTATCACTTCCTATAACAAGATAACAATGCACACTCTCTGTCTCCGTAATCACATAAAGCTGATCCGATAATTTTTCCACTACATTCAGACTTTTTTCCATTAAGCTGCTTCCTCTCCATAAATGCTGTCATCAAATCCTAATACCCAGGTTGATACAAAGCTTACTACAATGGTAATTGCTGCTGCAGCAATTGCAAAATAGAAGTTACTCATCGTTCCATCTGGATTTAAGAAAATCGGCATTGTAAAGAAGGATGGAGCGCCGAAGCTGTATACTCTTACGCTGAAGATTGCACAGAAGATTGCGTTTACGATACATGCAATCCAGGTAGCAATCAAAGGTTTCTTCATTCGTACACAGATTCCATAAAGGGTAGGCTCTGTAACTCCTGCCAGAAATGCTGTAATTGCACAGGAAGATGCCAGTGTACGAAGGTTTTTATTTTTAGTTTTTAACATACAAGCTAATGCTACACCGAACTGTGAGAAGTTCATTCCGATAAATGCAACGAATAACATATTATCATATCCAGCTGTTGCAAACATGGACATTACAAGCGGAATCAATGCAAGATGCATTCCGGTTAATACTAAAAGTGGTGCAAGACAGCCAACAATTAATACAGAAGACCAAGGTGCTACATTATTGATTGCGGTCAGTGCTTTGCATAAAAGGTCTCCACAATAGCTTCCGATTGGTCCGGTAATACATAACATAACTGGAATCATGATAATAACAGACAGTAACGGTTTAAATACAAATTTAACTGCTGCTGGAACAATTTTAACTACCAGTTTCTCTACATAGCTGAAGATCCAGATAGTTAAAATAATCGGAATTACGGTAGAGCTGTAATTTACTGTTTTCACCGGCAGTCCGAAAAGTGATACAAAGCTTCCCTGCTCCGTTAATCCAATCAATGTCGGACTAATCATAATTGCACCAAGGAAAACACTGGTCATAATATCACAGCCGAATTTCTTGGCAGAAGTATATGCCAGTAATACCGGCAGGAAATATAATGCTGCATTTCCAACCATGCTGATGATGGTATAGGTTGTGCCTTCTGTACTCAGTCCGCACTTGGTTAAAATAATCAGTAATGCTGAAATCAATCCACTACACATAATCAGTGGAATTGCCGGTCCTAAAATGGCAGAAAGCACATTGAGAATTTTTGATACAATTCCATTTTTCTCCGGTGCTGCATCTGCTTTTTCAACCTTCTTGCCATCACTGCTGTTTTCAATCTTATGCTTTGCTACAATTGCAGCATAAGCGGATGCTACATCATTTCCAATGATAACCTGAACACCGCCAACACTTTCTACTACGCCCATGACATCCGGCAGCTTCTTGATTCCTTCCAGGTCTGCCTTAGACATATCTGCAAGCTGAAAACGAAGTCTTGTAGCACAGTGAAACAGCTTGGTAATATTTTGTTCTCCTCCCAGCCGGGTAATAATTTCATCTCCCAGCTTCTCATAATTTTTTCCCATAAACATTCTCCTTTCATAAATGACCCGCATTTATTTTGTTAAGCTTATTATACCGTGCTTTTATGTTTCAGGAAATTTATACTTTTGCGTCACTAATAGCGAAATCCTCTGCCTAGCTCTGTCCACCTAACAGCTCTTTTACATAGTCAAAGAATTCTATCATATCCCCTTCTCCGCCATAATGTGCTGCAATAACTTCTGTAATCTGCTTACCGCCATAAGCAAATGGCTTTTTAAGATAAATACGATAAATCTTATTTCTTCCATCCTGCTCATGGTCAATCATAGAAAGACGGCTGCTTCCGATGGTCTCCTCCGACACCTTCTGTTCCGGATATCCATAGCCGATTCTTTTCTTTAAATCTTCAAAGTCTGCCACTTCTTCTATCAGATACAGACTGTCCTTTGTGCCATATTTTTTCCGGAGCTTTTCTTCCGTTTCCTTCCAGTAGTTATTTTCAAGCTTATCAACATTTCTCCCCAGCCGCATAATCTGCTCATTGTCTGCAAAAAGGTCGAGATAAGTAAAGGAAGCATCCTTTAATACCAGCTCCTTTTCCGATGTAATCCGAAGCTGGTAATTCCGGCAATACCGTTCTTTTCTCTGTTCAAATAAATATTCCGGGATAACTGTTATCTCACTGATTCGCTCCCCTAAGAAGCTTTTTAATTTATTCTGTACATTATAAATGCTGCTGGCACTCTGGTCACTGATAAATAAAATATCCGGCTTTCTTCTGTTACGTTCAATTGCAGATGCAAAATAAAGCACCAGATAGCCCATTTCCGCATCCGGAATCTCTGTATTTAAAACAGGACTTAAACAGGTTCTTAAAAGATGCATTTCCAGAGGATACCGCTTCGCCATTTCTTTGGTATGATTTCCGATATTATTACGACCGTTCTGAATCCGGAGTTCCATTCTTGACACATGGTCTGATAAAACCTCTAAAAGATCCCGCTCCACCTGTAATTTAAGTCCGGTTTCCTCCTGCACCCGCTGGATAAATACTTCTAATTTCTGCAGCATATCCAGTTGAATGTCCGTCTCCTTACAGACCATATTCAATTCCTTTAACCGTGCCTCTACATTCTGCATTTCCATTTCCTGAAAATGATATCCGCAGACTTTCTCTATCTCTTCCACCAGCTCCATTGCCAGTCTGCCCGGACGGTTGATGCTGTCCTCTCCTTCTGTTACTGGAAATCCCATCCGGCTTCGCATCATGCAGACCGCAAGATAACGTGCAAAATCATGATAAGCTTCTCCCGATACGATAAACTGGTTTCTGGTAAATACTTCTGCCAGAACAGCCTGTAACTTCTTCTGATTTTCTGCAAACTGCTCCATCTCTTCTTCCGAAAACAACATATGATAATCCTGTCTGCTCTGCATGGTCTTCATGCACATGATTCTCTTTACATTCTCCGATGCCTGAATCTTAAGTCCATATTGTCCGGATACCAAAAGATCTGCCCCCGGCGTGCGGCTTATAATCCGCTTTACCTGCGGCAGGTCAGAAGTTACAGATGACCGGGAAAGGAATAATCGCTCAGAAATCGTTCCAATACTGGTATACTCCTTTTCAAACAGCAGCAAAGTAATAATCTGCTTGGAATGCACATAGTTCTCCTGTCCGTAACTTTTCTGTTCCTGCTCTAATGCAATCTTATTTTTCAAAAGATACCCCAGCCGGTTATTAGACTGTATCAGAGGCTCTCCTGACTGTTTCTCATTGATTGCCTTAATATCCATCTGCAGTGTCCTGCTGCTCACCCCGATATTTTCCCGCAGAAGGGAACCACTCATCCAGCCATCTGCACTTTTTAAGACCGCTATAATCTTTAACTGTCTGTCTGTATACATTTCATCCTATCTCCTGATTTTCTTCCATTCTTCTACTAACCGTTCCAGACTCCATGCAGCATTGGCAGGACTGGTGGACGGCAGCTTATATGCATTTATCTTATCCTTGCAGGAACAGTATTTCATAAATAATTCGTAGGCTTTTGCGCCATTTAGGAAAACAGCCTCGATGGGAGCCTCCGTTAACAGCCGTTCAATATCATTTGCCACAACATTTGTTATGCTGCTGTCTGAAGATCCTGCTATGTCGCAGGATGCAATAACATCCCAGATAGCAATATGATTTTCAAGAAGAAATACCTTCTTTTCTTCTATTGTCTCCGGGACCTCACAGCCGCATACTGCCGCCGTTACTTTCCAGAAGCGGTTTCTCGGATGGCCGTAGTAAAACCGGTTCTCTCTCGACTTGACCGACGGGAACGTTCCTAAGATTAATACTCTGGATTTTTTATCGTATACCGGGGCAAAAGTATGCATAACATGTTCTGTCTCCATCTTGTTTTCTCCTTTATAAAATGCTACACTAAAAAAGTTGAATTACCTTTACTATAAAATAGAATGACAAAATAATCAATTTTAAAGGACGATAATCATTATGTATATTCAATTAAATGGTCAGATTCTCTATTATGAAAAATATGGCGAAGGGCAGCCTTTCCTGCTGGTACACGGAAATGGCGAAACCCACGAAATCTTCGATGTACTGATTCCGGAGCTTGCCGAACATTACACCGTTTATGCCATCGATTCCAGAGGTCATGGTCTTTCTGCCACTCCCAAAGAACTTCATTACATGGATATGGCAGACGATATGGCAGCCTTTATCGATGCCTTAGAATTAAAAGACCCTCTCTTTTATGGCTTCAGTGACGGTGGCATCGTCGGACTTCTCTTAGCTTCGAAATACCCGGATAAGCTCTCCAAGCTTATGATCAGCGGAGCAAACCTGACACCAAAGGACATCAAAGGAAGAACCTACCGCCGCATCCGCAGGGAATGCAAAAAGAATCCGAATCTTTTTTCCACAATGATGCTCAATGAACCAGATATCCAGCCGGAGGACTTACATAAAATCAAGATTCCAACCCTTGTCTTAGCCGGCGAAAAAGATTTAATCAAGAAAAAGGTTACAAAAAAGATTGCAGAAAATATTGAGCATGCCACTCTGGTTATTGTTCCGGGAGAAGGTCATGGAAGTTATATTGAACACAGTGATAAATTATATCCGCTTCTGTACTCTTTTTTAAACAAATAATCCATTGCAAACTCGGATTGCTGTGCTATAATAATTGCAGACCAAAATGAAAAAGGAGCTATTATGGAACATCTGATTATACCAAAAAATTATCAGTCTCAACTTAACCTGCATGATACACAGATTGCGATTAAAACAGTGAAAGATTTCTTTCAGAATCTGCTTTCCCTGCGTTTAAACCTTTCCCGTGTTTCAGCACCACTTTTCGTTGACCCTGATTCCGGATTAAATGATAACTTAAATGGTGTGGAGCGTCCGGTTACGTTCACCATCAAAGAACAGAATGAGCGTAAAGCAGAAGTTGTTCATTCTCTTGCTAAATGGAAACGTTATGCATTAAAGCATTATGATTTCAAAGAGGGCGAAGGTCTTTACACCGATATGAATGCTATCCGCCGCGATGAAATCGCAGATAATATCCACTCTATCTTTGTAGACCAGTGGGACTGGGAAAAAGTCATTGCAAAGAAAGACCGCAACATGGAAACTTTAAAAGATACTGTCCGTACTGTATACAAATGTCTTCGTAAAACAGAAAAATATATGGCTATCCAGTACGATTATATTGAAGAGATTCTTCCGCATGATATCTTCTTCATTACCACTCAGGAATTAGAGGATATGTTCCCTGAAAACACTCCAAAGGAGCGTGAATATTACATAACCAAGGCAAAGGGTGCTGTCTGCATCTTACAGATTGGTGATGTCTTAGAATCCGGCGAGCGTCATGACGGACGTGCCCCGGACTACGATGACTGGTCTTTAAATGCCGACATCTTAGTATACTATCCTGTACTTGATATTGCACTGGAATTATCTTCCATGGGAATCCGTGTAGACAAAGCTGCACTGCTCTCACAGCTTGATAAAGCAGGCTGCCCGGAACGCGCTAAGCTTCCTTTCCAGAAAGCAATCATTGATGGCAAACTTCCATATACCATCGGTGGAGGAATCGGACAGTCCCGTATCTGTATGTTCTTCCTTCGTAAGGCCCATATCGGAGAAGTCCAGTCTTCTCTCTGGCCGGAAGACATGTGCAAGGCTGCAGCAGATGCAGGTATCCAGTTATTGTAAAACGAACTATGCGTAACTACGAGAAACACGCTTTGCGAGTTTCTCGAGTTATCGCGGTGCTCGCCA